>ERZ791893.1099-NODE-1099-length-15239-cov-3.171826_pt1 | contig 15239 bp, 13 predicted proteins | sample MGYA00510154_ERZ791893 | MGnify/ENA primary metagenome ERZ791893 (study PRJEB30046, sample SAMN00792068) | human gut metagenome | study: EMG produced TPA metagenomics assembly of the A metagenome-wide association study of gut microbiota in type 2...
GCTGCAGCCTGGCCCGGCTTCGGTCTTTTAGTACCGTACTTAGAACGACTTTGTTTCCGTTCTGCAACCCCGGCAGCATCCAATGTTCCGCGAACAAGGTGATAACGTACACCCGGAAGGTCTTTCACACGACCACCGCGAATCATTACGATTGAGTGTTCCTGCAAATTGTGACCCTCTCCCGGAATGTAAGCATTCACTTCTTTTCCGTTGGTCAATCTTACACGAGCTACCTTTCTCATTGCTGAGTTCGGTTTTTTCGGAGTCGTTGTGTAAACACGTACACAAACCCCACGTCTTTGCGGACATGCATCCAAAGCCGGAGCCTTGCTCTTGTCCACAATTTTCGTTCTTCCTTTTCTTACTAACTGTTGAATAGTAGGCATTACAATAGTTTTAATTAGTATACTTTTATTCAAATTGGAGTGCAAATGTACGCACCTTTTTCCTAACTACCAAACCTTTATATCTTTTTTTCCAAAAAAAGCATAGATTTTCAAGCGATTATGAAATATACGGCTTCATCGCCCGGCTACGACAATATTTACCCCGTCCAAGCAAAAAGCCAGAATCGGAATCCTTCGTATAAATTGTAAATTTCAGATTGCAAATTTTAAATTATCCGGCAATCTGATTCGTTATCGGATGCTTTTCACCTAAAATTGTAAAAACACAACCCGGAATTCATATACATATTTAAAAGCCAACAATTACCCGGTACCTTGAAACCGAATCGTAAATCTAAAATCATAAATCTAAAATCGTAAATCTAAAATTCATATTATACCTATATATATTAGGTCACATATTTATAAAAACGCCACCACCATCCAATCGGGAAACAATCCCACTTTTTCGACTATATTTCATAATATTAATGGCAAATTGTCAGGAGAAACTGCTATTTTTGCAGAAAGGAATATTCAACTGGTCGAAAAGATGGAGGAATTACAGGCGATCAAGCAAAGATTCGAGATTATCGGGAATAATGAAGGCTTAAACCGGGCTATCGATGTCGCCCGACAAGTAGCACCGACAGATTTATCCGTGTTAATTACCGGCGAAAGCGGTGTTGGAAAAGAAATTTTTCCCCGCATCATTCACAGCTACAGTTCCCGGAAACATGCCCCATACATTGCCGTAAACTGCGGGGCTATTCCGGAGGGTACAATTGATTCCGAATTATTCGGACACGAAAAAGGAGCATTTACAGGAGCATTATCCGACCGGAAAGGCTATTTTGAAGTAACGGACGGAGGCACCCTGTTTTTGGATGAAGTGGGAGAACTCCCGCTCTCTACACAAGCCCGTCTGTTACGGATTCTGGAAACCGGTGAATTTATCCGGGTAGGCTCATCCAAAGTACAGAAAACAAATGTACGGGTTATTGCAGCCACGAACCTCGATATGTCTACCGCCATTAAAAACGGAAAATTCCGGGAAGACCTTTATTACAGACTGAATACAATTCCGATCTCTATTCCTCCTTTACGGGAACGGGACGGAGATATTCAACTGTTATTCCGGAAATTCGCGGCCGACTTTGCTGAAAAATACAGAATGCCGGCGATCCGGTTGACAGAAGACGCAATCCGGCTATTAGAAACCTATCGTTGGCCGGGGAATATCCGGCAATTGAAAAACATCACCGAACAAATATCCATTATTGAGCAAGAACGACTTGTCGATGCCATAACATTGAAAAAATATATTCCGGCAGATACTCCGATACTACCGGCGCTCACAGGTACACACGACAATTCTGAAAATAATTTCGCGTCAGAAAGGGAAATTCTATACAAAATTCTTTTTGACATGAAAAAAGACATGAACGACTTGAAACGGCTGGTGTACGGCATTATTGAAAAAGAGGATCTGCCGGAAACACCCGCAACCACCAATACATCTCTAATATTAAGAAATCAATATCCTCCTCAAACATCGGAACTGCTAAAGCATTCGGCCGTTCCGGTCAACACCAAACAAGCCGAAGATCAGATACAGGACACGGAAGCTTTTATCGAAGAGTCTTTTTCTATTGAAGAGAAAGAAAAGGAACTCATCAAAAAAGCATTGGAAAAAAACCACGGAAAGCGCAAACTGGCAGCCAAAGACCTGGGTATATCAGAACGTACACTCTACCGAAAGTTAAAAGAATACGACATCGAAAATTTCTAAAACTAATATTACTATATTTGTCAGAATAATCTCAATACACATGAAATACTTTAAGCCTCTCGTTTTCACGCTATTTATCATCCTCTGTTGCGATTCATGCAAATTAGCAAAGGTGAGTTACAACATGACAGGCGGTTCATTGAACCCTGATATCAAAACATTCTCCGTAGACTATTTCCCCAATAAAGCATTACTCGTAGTACCTTACCTGAGTACCCTATTTACGGAGAAACTACAAACTTACATGCGTACCAAAACGAGTCTCAAAGAGGTCACAGACAACAACGGCGACATCCGCTTTGAAGGTCAGATCGTCGGATATAACCAACGTCCTATAGACATCCAACGGGACGAGGTAGCAACCAACAACCGCCTGACTATTGAAATACAGGTAAAATATACCAATACGAAAGACGATAAATTCGACTTCAATACCCGCTTTTCCAATTACAAGGATTATGGTATAGACGAAGACTTCAATTCCATAGAAGAAAGTCTGATCAATGAAATCCTTGATAAAATCATTGACGATATATATAATAAAGCCATCGTAAACTGGTAACCTCCGGAAAAACATGAAAGCAGACAGGTTGATAGAACTGACATGCCACCCTGAAAAAATGGGGAGCGATGATTTACGGGAATTAGACACTCTCGTGAACCGCTATCCCTATTTCCAGGCCGGCAGAGTACTCTATCTCAAAGCCCTGCACATCTTTGCCAGTGTACGATTCCGCAATGAACTAAAAGCAGGGACCATTCACATTGCCGATCATAAGCAATTATACAAATACCTGAATAATTTATTAGAATTCGATTATCTACAACCGGAAAACAAAAAAGAAAACTCTTCTTTAAGTGATATCGTCACCGACCGGATAAAAGAGATCAACGGTTACATTCCGGTCAACACGGTCGGGATTCCGGCGCAAAAAACACCTCCGGATCGTCTCCAACAAACCGAAGACGAAACGTTGATTGATATCAATTATCAAGCGCAGCAAACGGTTTCACCTCCTGTCAGTACAGTATCCGGCAAGCCGGATACGGAAACCGTCTCAAATCCGATCCTGCTGGATGGAATACCGGGGATTGTCAATGATTATGCCCAACCGGAAATTGTCGGACAAAACAAACCGGTATTTGAAAAAGTTGAGTCCCATGAGTATGAAGGTTATATTATCGAAGCCGTTCATCCCGATAAGCCGGTCCAACCGGAGACAAGTCCGGAGTCTGCCACTGATTCCGAAGCCGGAAAAATCACATACTCTCCGATAGAATTGATCGAAGAAGAATTTTTCATCCCCGAAAAAGAAGAGCCGGTTGAAAAGGAAACGGTAAAAAACGTAGAGAAACACCGGCAACCGGCTATTACGCCGAAAGAATTACCGGAAATAATGGGAGCTTATCTTCTATCTGACGACACAGAGGAACAAGAAATTCCACTCGGGGAACTGGCAGGAGAATTAAAAAAGAAAAGGAAAAAACAGGAAAAAGAAAATCTGATTGACAAATTTATCAATGAAGAACCTTCCATTCCCAAAGGGCAATTGGATAGTGTAGACGACAAAGATCTATCGGAGGAAAGCAGCGCAGAAAAAGAAGATCTTTTCTCTGAAACACTTGCCAAAATATACATCAAACAAAAGCTATACGAAAAAGCCATAGCAACTTATATAAAATTAAGTTTGAAATTTCCGGAAAAAAGTGTTTACTTTGCAAACCGAATTGAGAAAATAAGGGAAAATATTAATAACAACGAATAATCATGTATACTGCAATTTCAGTTTTAATCGTAATAGTCTGCATTTTACTAATTTTAATCGTATTAGTACAAAATTCAAAAGGCGGTGGTTTAGCCTCTTCTTTTGCTGCCTCCAATCAAATTATGGGTGTAAGAAAAACAACCGATTTTTTGGAAAAGGCAACCTGGACATTAGCTGGTGCGATGTTGCTATTATGTGTAATAGCCGCTTTAGCTATTCCGAGAGACGAAGTAGGAGGTAAATCCGCTATTCAGGAACAAGTTCAAAATGCTCCGGCAAATCAGGTAATTCCTTCTTTTACCACTCAACCGCAAAACAATGATAACGGTACGACCTCCGGAGGTGAAACGACACCGACCGAAGAACCGCAACAATAATTTATAGTTGTCAATGAAAAATAAAAAATGTCAGTATGTCAGTCATACTGACATTTTTTATTTCCTCCCTGTCAGCCTTCTTCAAACCCCACCCCAACCCCATTATTACTCTCATATTAATTTTCAATAAGTTACATTTTTTATTTATTAATCATCCTCTCCTTTCTATTTTTTGGCACAGAATATGATTTAGAAGAGACAGTTGTAACATTACAGACGTTACAACCGTTTCAACGAATATTGGTGTTGGAACCTCTCAAAGAACTTTATATAATTTATAAACTAAAAAAATAGAATCATGACACTGAAGACTGTACTTAACAAAGTAATTGTTGAGCCTGCTGAAGCAGAAACGGTAACCAAAGGGGGAATCATCATTCCCGATACCGCATTGGAAAAACCACAAAAAGGTACGATTATCGCAACCGGCCAGGGTAAAGCAGACGAGCCGATGGAGCTAAAAGCAGGTGACACGGTATTATTCGGAAAATATTCCGGAACGGAAATTCATATCGATGACAAGAAATACCTGGTCATGAACCAATCTGACATCCTGGTAGTTCTATAAGTATAAATTGTAGATTGTAACTGTAAGTTAATCCAAAATTAAAATACATTGAACTCTATAATTTAAAATCTAAAATTTAAAATCTATAATTAAATTGTTATGGCAAAAGAAATAAAATTCAATATCGAAGCCCGGGACCTGATGAAAAAAGGTGTCGACGAATTAGCAGATGCAGTAAAAGTAACTCTCGGCCCGAAAGGACGCAACGTTGTGATTGAAAAAAAATTCGGAGCTCCGCATATCACTAAAGACGGCGTGACTGTTGCCAAAGAAATCGAGTTAGCTGATCCGTATGCAAATATCGGAGCCCAAATGGTAAAAGAAGTTGCCTCCAAAACCGGTGACGATGCCGGAGACGGTACGACAACAGCTACCATCCTGGCTCAATCCATCATCAATGTAGGATTGAAAAACGTTACAGCCGGAGCCAATCCGATGGAATTGAAAAAAGGTATAGAAAAAGCGGTTGCTGCTGTAGTTAAGCATTTGGAAAGCCAAAAAGAAGTTGTAGGCAACAATTTTGAGAAAATCCGTCAGGTAGGCCGTATTTCAGCCAATGGGGACGAAACCATCGGTAATTTAATCGCTGAAGCGATGGAAAAAGTAGGCATCGAAGGTGTTATCACCGTAGAGGAAGCCAAAGGTACCGAGACTGAAGTAAAAACCGTAGGGGGTATGCAATTCGACCGGGGCTATATTTCTCCGTATTTCGTAACCGACAGTGAAAAAATGACGGTTGAATTTGAAAATCCGTATATTTTACTTTACGATAAGAAAATCTCTTCCATGAAGGAATTGCTTCCTGTTCTGGAACCCGTTGCTCAATCCGGCCGTGCTTTACTGATCATCGCTGAAGATGTTGAAAGCGAAGCATTGGCAACCCTGGTTGTCAACCGTTTGAGAGGTTCTTTGAAAATCGCCGCAGTAAAAGCACCGGGATTCGGTGACCGCCGGAAAGAAATGCTGGAAGACATCGCTATTTTAACCGGTGGCGTTGTAACCTCTGAAGACAAAGGTTTAAAGCTGGAAAACCTGACAATAGACATGTTAGGACGTGCCGACAAAATTACAATCGACAAAGAAAATACGACTATCGTAAAAGGGGCCGGTAAAAAAGAATTCATTCAGGAAAGAATTGAACAAATCAAAAAATTGATTGAAAATTCAACTTCTGACTACGATAAAGAAAAACTGAAAGAACGTTTGGCTAAATTGTCAGGAGGTGTAGCCGTACTGTATGTAGGAGCTGCTTCTGAAGTGGAAATGAAAGAAAAGAAAGACCGCATTGACGATGCTTTACATGCCACCCGTGCTGCCAGCGAAGAAGGTATCGTACCGGGAGGTGGTGTAGCTTACATCCGCGCACAGGCTACTTTGGATGGTTTGAAAGGAGAAACGGAAGATGAGCAAACCGGTATTGAAATCATCAAACGTGCTATCGAAGAACCGTTACGCCAGATTGCTTACAATGCCGGAGTAGAAGGTGCTGTTGTCGTACAAAAAGTACGTGAAGGCAAAGGCGATTTCGGATACAACGCCCGCAAGGATGTATACGAAGATCTGAAAAAAGCCGGTGTGATCGATCCGAAGAAAGTGACCCGTGTGGCTTTGGAAAACGCTGCTTCTATCGCCGGAATGTTCCTGACAACGGAATGTGTACTGGTTGAAGAGAAAAAAGACGAACCCGCAGCACCTGCAATGGGTGGCGGAATGCCGGGGATGATGTAATCCTGAATTTTCTATAAATAAAGAGAGCCTCCGAAAAACGGAGGCTTTTTTTATTCCCGAAATTTTTTTAAAGCCGCCTGCCGTAATTCCTGTATCTCAAACGGAATATGTTAAAAACATTTGATTTTTATATCAAAAAGTTTATGGTAATATTTTCGTAATTAAATCGAGTTATTTACTTTTACGTCGCGAAAAATCAAATCTAAAAACAGCTCCAATGGATTATGGAATCTTCGAATTGCTGAAGCTGATCGGATCATTAGCATTGTTCCTTTATGGAATGAAGTTGTTGAGCGAATCTCTCCAAAAGCTGGCTGGCAATAAAATGCGCCAGATTTTGACAGCAATGACTTCTAACCGTGTCACAGGTGTCCTTACCGGCTTAATTATCACGGCTCTTATCCAAAGTTCTTCGGCGACCACCGTAATGGTTGTCAGTTTTGTAAATGCCGGCTTGCTTGATTTAGTCGGTTCTATTGGTGTAATTTTAGGTGCGAATGTAGGGACGACCGTAACGAGCTGGATGGTAGCTATCCTGGGGTTGGGCAAATTCAGCATGAGTGATCTGGCATTACCGATTATCGGCTGTACACTGCCGCTGCTGTTTTCAAAGAAGCGCTCCCGAAAAAACTGGGGGGAAATGTTTATCGGCTTCGGTCTGTTATTTCTAGCTCTGCGCTTCTTACAGGAAAGTATGCCGTCGAATATCCACGATTATCCGGGTGTCGGTGAGTTTATCCAACAGATCAGTTTTCTGGGATTCCGGTCGTGGATGATCTTTCTGTTTATCGGAGCTGCCTTAACAACACTTTTCCAGTCCTCCTCTGCAACGGTTGCACTGACACTGGTTATCTGTTCCAAAGGGTGGATCGGATACGAAGATGCTGCAGCCATGATTATGGGAGAAAATATCGGGACGACAATTACAGCCAATCTGGCGGCAACAGTGGCCAACGTCCAGGCTAAACGGGCAGCCCTCGCTCATTTTATAATCAATGTATTCGGAGTTGTCTGGCTCTTTGTCATTTTCACTCCTTTTCTCCACTTTATCGGCGATTTATGCGTTACCCTCCATATCTCAAAATACAACCCCATCTATTCCGATCCCCGGCTGCTGACTGAAGCATTCTCACCGGAAGCCCGAGCCGGAGTCACCGCCTCCATCAACATGGCTATGCCGCTTGTCCTCTCCCTTTTCAACACATTAGCCAAAGGAATCAATGTCGCTCTGTTAATCTGGTTCACCAAGTTCATCGCCCGCCTGGTAAGCCGTATCATACCTCCGAAGACAGGAGAAGATACATTCAAGCTAAAACATATTAAAATCGGAATGCTTTCGACACCGGATGCGTCGTTATTCCAAGCCAAGCAGGAAATATGCCATTACGGACAAAACACCCTGGAAATGTTTCACAAAATGGTACGGGCATTCAGTATGTCCCGTAACGAATATGAAAAAGAATTCGATCAGTTGCTAAAACTGGAAGATGAAAGCGACCAGGTCGAGATCGAAATTGCCGATTACCTGACGATGGTATCGGAATCCAAGCTTTCGACAGAAAACTCACAACGTGTCCGGGCCATGTTCAAAATCGTATCCGAAATCGAAAGTGTGGCCGACTCTATATTAAATGTATCTAAAGCCATATACCGCCGCAATGAGCAAGGCGTTGTCTTTCCGGAGGACTTAAGCAACAAACTGAAGCATATGTTCTCCCTGGTCGATGAATCGATCGTTATCATGTGTCAGAATCTAACGACAGAATATACCCAGGTAAATGCCAAAAAAGCGTATGAAATTGAAGACGCGATCAATAGTTACCGCACAATTCTGAAACAGGAACATTTATTGGCCATCGAAGAAAAACGATACGATTACTCAACGGGTATCTTATATAATGACATGTTTTCCGAATGTGAAAAAATCGGGGATTACACAATAAATGTAACACAATCAATCAAAGAAATTGGGCACGAAGATTAAATCCCAATCTCCTAATTTTTAAATTTTCAAATAAATTATTTATGGATTACGGACTTTTCGATTTTTTAAAGCTAATTGGTTCACTGGGGGTATTCCTCTTTGGAATGAAATTGATGAGTGAGGCCCTACAGAAAGTAGCCGGTAATAAAATGCGCCAAATTCTATCGGCTATGACCTCTAACCGGGTAAAAGGAGTAATCACCGGTATACTGATTACAGCTATTATCCAGAGTAGCTCGGCCACAACTGTTATGGTTGTCAGCTTTGTAAATGCCGGATTATTGAGTTTGATCGAATCGATCGGAGTAATCATGGGTGCCAACGTAGGTACAACTGTAACGGCCTGGCTGATCTCCATTTTAGGTTTTAAAATCAGCATGGCAGAAATATCTTTACCCCTGATCGGTCTTTGCCTGCCTCTATTATTCTCTGGAAAGCGTTCCCGGAAAAGCTGGGGAGAGTTGATTATCGGCTTCGGCTTGCTATTCATCGGCTTGGAATTTTTAAAAAATGCCATGCCCGATCTGCATAAAAATCCGGAAATATTCACATTCTTAAAGGAATATACGGACATGGGCTACGCCTCTTATATTCTTTTCATGTTAATCGGTACGGTACTGACAATCCTGATACAATCTTCTTCCGCAACAATGGCACTGACTTTGGTTATGTGTGCCAATGGCTGGATCAGCTTTGAAATCGCAGCTTCGATGGTATTGGGAGAAAACATCGGTACCACAGTAACAGCTAATCTGGCAGCCGTCGTCGCCAATACGACGGCCAAACGGGCGGCACTTGCCCATTTTGTATTCAATTTCTTCGGAGTCCTTTGGGTACTGGCTATATTCCCCATTTTTTTGAATTGGATCGAACAATTGTGTATATTTCTGGGTATCGGTAACCCGGCCACGAATGCCAGTTCCGTCCCGATGGCACTCTCCCTGTTCCACACCGTATTCAACATCACCAATGTTTTGATTTTAATCTGGTTTACCCGATTTATCGCACGGATCGTAACCAAATTGATTCCCATACGAGAAACCACAGAAGATGCTTTCAGTCTGAAACACATCAAAATCGGATTACTTTCTACCCCGGATGCCTCTTTATTCCAGGCTAAAGAAGAAATCACACTTTACGGTAAAAACACCTTATCCATGTTTCGTAAAGTAATAGAATGTCTCGATCTTCCCGCCAAGGATTTCGCTAAACCATTCGAATATTTGGTAAAACTGGAAGACGAGAGCGATAACATTGAAGTTGAAATTGCCAATTATTTGACAAAAGTTTCCGAATCCAAGCTGACAACCGAAAACTCACAGCGTGTCCGGGCCATGTTTAAAATCGTATCCGAAATCGAAAGCATTGCCGACTCTTCTCTGAACGTAGCCAAAGCCATCAACCGCCGGAATGACCAAAAAGTGACTTTCCCGGAAGAACTGACAGTAAAACTGAAACACATGTTCAGCCTGGTAGATGAAACATTGGTAACCATGTGTAAAAACCTGGCGACGGAATACAGGGACGTAAATGCTAAAAAGGCTTACGAACTGGAACATGCCATCAATGACTACCGGACGATACTGCAACAGGAACATTTGCTTGCAATTGAAGAAAAACGCTATGATTATCCGACAGGGATACTTTACAACGACATTTTCGCCGAATGTGAAAAAATCGGGGATTATGCAATCAATGTTACCCAGGCAATCAAAGAAATCGGACATGAATAAATGGTGACCGAGGATTCAATGAATCTTCGATCGCATGCTTATTTCAGGTAATTATTTCTACTTTTGTAATTCAATTATATAGACTCATAATATTATGGCACAAGAAGACGTTTTTAAAAAATTAGTAGCCCACTGCAAGGAATATGGATTTGTATTTCCGTCATCGGATATTTACGACGGGCTGGGTGCTGTGTATGACTATGGCCAGTACGGTGTGGAACTGAAAAACAATATCAAACGGTATTGGTGGGAATCCATGGTCCGGTTACACGAAAACATTGTAGGAATCGATTCTGCCATTTTTATGCATCCGACAATCTGGAAAGCATCCGGACACGTAGATGCTTTTAATGATCCGTTGATCGACAATAAAGATTCGAAGAAAAGATACCGGGCCGATGTATTGATAGAAGATCAGATAGCCAAATACGAGGATAAAATTGAAAAAGACGTCGAAAAAGCACGGAAACGCTTCGGAGAAAAATTCGACGAAACATTATTCCGCCAAACCAATCCGCAAATATTGGAACATGCAAGGAAAAAAGAGGCACTACACGAGCGGATGGCTGATGCTTTAAATGCGAATGATTTGAATGAACTACGGCAGATCATCCTCGATGAAAAAATTGTCTGCCCGATTTCAGGCACCTGTAACTGGACGGAAGTACGCCAGTTCAACCTGATGTTCTCCACCGAAATGGGTTCGACAGCAGACGGTGCCAGCAAAATATATCTACGTCCGGAAACAGCGCAGGGTATTTTTGTAAATTTCCTGAATGTTCAGAAAACCGGCCGTATGAAAATACCTTTCGGTATTGCACAAATCGGTAAGGCTTTCCGGAATGAAATCGTCGCCCGTCAATTTATATTCCGGATGCGCGAATTCGAACAAATGGAAATGCAATTTTTCGTACGTCCGGGCTCAGAACTCGAATGGTTCAAAAAATGGAAGGAAACACGTATGAAATGGCACCAGCTACTCGGTTTCGGTGCAGAAAACTATCGTTTTCACGACCACGAAAAATTGGCACATTACGCCAATGCGGCTTCGGATATCGAATACCGTTTCCCGTTCGGATTCAAGGAAGTAGAGGGTATCCATTCCCGTACCGATTTCGACTTGTCCCAACATCAAAAATTTTCCGGTAAAAAGATTCAATACTTCGATACCGAACTGAATGAATCTTATGTACCTTACGTTGTCGAAACCTCCATCGGAGTAGACCGTATGTTCTTGCAAATTGTTTCTGCTGCATATTGCGAAGAAGACTTAAGCAAAGACGGCAAACAGGATTCGCGGGTCGTTATGCGCCTTCCGGCAGCTTTGGCACCGGTAAAAATGGCCATCATGCCATTGGTCAAAAAAGACGGTCTACCGGAAAAGGCACAGCAAATCATGGACTTGTTGAAATACGACTTCAACTGCCAATACGATGAAAAAGACTCCATCGGCAAACGCTACCGCCGTCAGGATGCTATCGGTACGCCATTTTGTATTACCATCGACTACCAAACCGTAGAAGACAATACGGTAACCATCCGCAACCGCGATACCATGGAACAAGATCGTGTAACCATCGACAGCCTATTCGGTATTCTCAAAGAAAAATGCGACATCCAAACGCTGCTGCGTAAAATCACAGACTAAACCAAACGACATACAAAACCCAAAGAGCCTGTCTAAATAATAATCTATAGACAGGCTCTTTTCATTCTGATTTTCTTTTCTTTCAAAGTCATCTTTTTCCCATCCACTGCAATAAAGATAGTCCGGGAGATATTTATCCCAGAGGAAAAGTCAGAGAGGCTACGTATGAATATGACCATTCCGGCCATCTGTTAAAAGATTCGATTCCCGCAGGGCTTTGAAATTTAAGTATAATCTTTTAAATTTGACAGAATAGGCGGAGGATTTGTCGGGATTGGAAGTGGTCCGCTACGTATATGGCTACGACGGGCTGAAGAATAGAGCGATAAGCGGAGCCGGTATAGAATACGTCTATCTGGGTTCTTTGACATATATGGGCTTCGCGCAATCTCTGAATCCGGAAAGCATTGTTTTTCCGGAGGGTCGTATTGCTTTTTCCGGTCAGGTTCCGCAAACTTATTACCACCTGACGGACCATCTGGGGAGTGTGCGGGCGATTCTGTCTTCCGATGGCAGTGTCAGGGAACGAAACGGCTACTATCCCCTTCGGTGCCCGTCATTCCCGCAGCGATTATCCCCAACTGGCACAAAACCGCTACAAATACAACGGCAAGGAATCGCAGCAAAACTGGGGGCTGCCCTTCCTGGATTACGGCGCCCGGATGCTGGACCCGGCCCTGGGCCGCTGGTGCGTCAGCGATCCCCAGAGTGAGAAATATTACGGGCAGAGTCCGTATAACTATTGTTTAAACAACCCTTTAAAGTATACGGATCCGGACGGGCGCTTCCCGATAGAAACGATTTGGGATATCGCAAATGTAATTTACGATGTGGGGGCTGCAGTTTACAATCACATCGTAGGCGATCACGAATCGGCCGGCGCTTACTGGTCGGATGCAGGGATCGATTTTACCGCAGTACTCATACCTTATGTCCCTGCCGGCGCGAGTAAAATACTGAAAGTGGCCGATAAGGCGGTTGATGCCGTAAAAGCCGGAGACAAAGCGATTGATGCCGCCAAAGCTGTAGATAAAGCTGTAGATGGTTCAAAAACATTTCAAACTTACACAAAACGGAACCCCCAAACGGGAGAAATTTATTCGGGTAGAACGAGTGGAAAAAGAAGTCCGGAGCAAAATGTTAGAAAGAGGGATATAAACCATCATAAAAATAAAGAAGGATATGAACCTGCAATAATTGATAAAACATCAACGAGTCGGGAGGCTATCAGGGGACGGGAACAACAATTAATTGACAAATACGGAGGCGCCAAATCCACGGGAGGAACATCCGGTAACCCGATTAATGGAATCAGCCCGAATAATCCTCAAAAAAATAAATATCTGAATAAAGCTAAAAAAGAATGGGGAAAACCGTAAAAAATAGAATATGAAACGACAACAAAGAACCGTTGGTGCAATTTTAAGAATTGATTTAGAGGACGGTTATTACAATTATGCACAGATTTTGGAATTTGGAGTAGCTTTCTTTGATATTCATGTAAAAAAAGCCGAATTAGAAAGTTTGGATATTTTACTCGAAAAACCAATTTTATTTATTGTAGAAGTATACAATGATGTGATTACAAGAGGAAGATGGATAAAAGTCGGAAAACTGCCCATCAGAGAAGATTTAAAAATACTTCCTATGAAATTTATCCAGGATGCCCTTAACCCGCAGTTTTTTGAATTATATAATCCCAACACGGGGGAAATTACGCCGTCGACAAGAGAGGCATGCGAGGGCTTGGAAAGATCGGCTGTTTGGGATTCAAACCACGTAGAGGATCGTTTGAGGGATTATTATGCCGGACGCCCCTGTAGCTGGGTTGAATCGCTGAAAATCAAATAGCATCGTAAACCTGATTTTCTGACGGTCTGAAACTTGTGAATAATAAAATCCCGTTGGTTTGAGTAAAAATAATCGACGGGAGATCCACAAGAATTCGGATTCCGGATAGAATATCCTAACTTTGTTACAAGTTGTCAAGCAAAAGAATGGAGTACACCGTAAAAAATAGAATATGAAACGATAACAAAGAACCGTTGGTGCAATTTTGAGAACTGATTTAGAGGATGGTTATTACAATTATGCACAGATTTTGGAATTTGGAGTAACTTTCTTTGATATCCATGTAAAAGAAGCCAAATTAGAAAGTTTGGATATCTTATTCGAAAAACCAATTTTATTTATTGTAGAAGTATACAATGATATGATTACAAGGGGAAGATGGATAAAAGTCGGAAAATTACCCATCATTGATTTTGAAAACTATGCAAGGCGAGTAATCGGACTTCCTATTCGCCCATACGATTTAAATCACAGTAAAACAATAAGAACCAATTCTACAAAATGAAAACACATATTTATTTAACGCTAATTTATTTGAATATTTTTTTTAATTTAAATGCCCAAACAGGAATTGCAGGGAATGAACAATATAATTCTTATGAGCAATGCATTTATATTGATAATTTGGCACAAAAATTAACTCCTGACATCTTTGTTAGCCTATATTATTCTAAACTTAAAACATCTGATTTTAAAACTTCGCAAGTAATTGACACCATTCACCAAAAAAGAGAAGTGCATACCTATACTAAAAAAGCAAAAGACGGTTATTTATTTGTGAATAAAAGCATTATGGATAAAATTAGAGGTTTAGATTACGATTTGGACAAATTGAAAGTATCCTATGTGTATAACAATAAAGCTGTAACGACAAAGGAAGATGTAATGCGGATTATTAAGTTAAGAAAAAAACATACTCAGATTTTAAAAATTTTACAAGATAAACAACCGGGAGTAATAACTGTATATATTTTCGACAAATAGTACTAATTGGCGTAAGTTTTCGAACTTGCGCCTCTTTCTTTTCAAAAACGTGATTTTGTGAAAGACTTTCGAAAAGAGAAGTAATCTTTCCTCCGTACTTAGCTATACGCCTTTTCCTACAACAGTCCCGGACGTTTTACGGACAGCCGCCGATATACCCTGAAAAACGGATCGATGAGTCCGGACAATTATTTCTGTGAAAAAATCTCACCTTATGATTTAAACGGAAATCTATTGACATTACAGCGTTTTTCCTCCTCAGCGCTTGCGGATAATCTAACGTATGCTTATGAAGGGAACCTCTTGAAGTCCCTGACTGAAAGCTGCAGCGATAGTCCGGGAGATATTTATCCCAGAGGAAAGGCCGGAGAGGCTACGTATGAATATGACCATTCCGGCCATCTGTTAAAAGATTCGATTCC
>ERZ791893.1107-NODE-1107-length-15155-cov-3.361788_pt1 | contig 15155 bp, 8 predicted proteins | sample MGYA00510154_ERZ791893 | MGnify/ENA primary metagenome ERZ791893 (study PRJEB30046, sample SAMN00792068) | human gut metagenome | study: EMG produced TPA metagenomics assembly of the A metagenome-wide association study of gut microbiota in type 2...
CAACTCTTTTTTGAAAACCCCGTCATAGTCATTAATCTGAGAGATCTCTCGACTCATCGAAGCTGTAGCGATTTTTAACCGTATGTTCACATAGCATGCTGCCACCGCTCGAGATGACGATATTCGGTAAGTGTCAGATGGAGTAGCGGCGCAGCTGCTGAAAGCCTCCTTCCTCGGGAAGGAGGTGGCGCCGCAGGCGACGGAGGTTAGCTAATGGAAAGCGCCGCAGGCAAACCGGGTTTTCTAGCAGCTAGAAGCCTCCGCACAAATGACTCTATCCAGCAACATGCCAGACTGCAGATGCCCCATCCCCACTACAACGTAATGGTCCTCGTCATTTTGTCCATCCATTCTCCCTTTTTGTGGTCCCAGGTCTTGATGACGATTTTATCCCTGTAGAGATAGATGGAATTGGTCCATACCTGTTTGCCGTCCCAGGTGGGGTTGTAGACATCCAGGATTTTTCCGTGATAGTAGTTCACCTCATTATTGAAGGACGGCTGCGTGGGGGGCGTATGGGTATGGCCGGAAACCCAGAGTTTCACCTGGGGATTTGTGAGGAGCAGGAGGTCAATGGCCCCTGCGGGCTGGGCAAAGTTCCGGGGGCTTCCTACTTTGTCGTTGTAGGGAATGAGGGTATCCGAGAGCGGAGCGTGGTAAAAGATAATGGTGGGCTTCGACTGGTTTTCTTTCAGCGTCTTTGTGAGCCAGTCCAGTTCTTCTTTCGACATTTCCACGGGATACTTTCCCTTCGTATCTTCGGGAGACAGGAAAATGAGGAAGTACTTCCCCATTTCCTTTGTGCTGTGGAGAGGACCGAAGACTTTCTGGAAATTGTCTTCATGGGCCGCCCGGAGTGCGGGATCCGCCATGACGGGTTTCCCGTTTTTCAGTTCTTCCTTATAGAAGAGCTCATGGTTGCCGGCGATATAGACTTTATCCCCTGAGAAGCCATCCATGAAATTTTTGGCTTCCTTCATCTGGTCCATGGAGCCGTACTGGGCCACCATGTCCCCCGTAAATACGGTGAGGTCCACGTCTTTCCAGCCGTTTATGTCCTGCCGGGCCTTTTCCTTATTGTCCAGGATGGCCTGCCGTTTATCTTCAGCCGTCGCTTTCGTGGGATAATGGAGATCAGATACCACCACAATCCGTTCATAGTCCTTGCCGGACGAAGAAGCAGGAGCCCCACCGCAGCCGGCAAAGGCCAGGCAGCAGCAAGCGAGGGACAGGCAGAGAAGTTTACGAAACATGGGGAATTCCTTTCAAGGGAAAAATGTAAAAGCAGGGACCTTGAGATGACCAGCAGCTTCGCCGCGGATAGAGCTGCTGACGTGTAGAGTCATTCGCATGGGGCTCCTGGCTTCTAGCAGCTAGCTGTCAGGAAAACTGATTCGCCTGCGGCGCTTTCCTTCCGATATTCCCATCAGTCATTCGTGCCGTAGGCTGACCAGCTTTCCTGACAGCTAATAGCTAGAAGCCCCCGCACGAATGACTCTGCCCATTAGCAGTTCTATCCTTTCTCACAATCCGAAGATTTTCTTCATTCCCTTCAGCAAGGGATTCTTTGTGTGCTCCTTCCACTGGGAGGCAATGAAATCTTCCGGCTTCCGGAAGCCGATGCCGTAGGCGAAGTACATGGTGCGGCAGGATGTATTGATGAAGGCTGCGGTCTCCTGGATGAGGAAATTCCGGTCCCGTTCGGACAGGACAAAATCATCGGTATGGCAGAATTCATCAAGGAGCCCATTGATCCGATCTTCGAAATGCTCATCTTCCATGCGGTCTGTGATGTAGCTGGTGAAATTCGGGTAGTACCGGTACCAGGCCTTTTCATTTTTCGGGTCAAATATGGCCCACTGCCGCATGAACATATGCATCTTCAGGTACAGCCGCTGGGACAGGGGCAGGTCTTCCTCCCGCAGGAAATGGATGGCCTTTCCTGCCCGGATGAGCCGCACCATGGGCCGGCTTTTCAGGATACCCAGGTACACCGGATCCTTCAGCTTCCTGTCCTGCCACATATAGGAAGCAAAGAAGGAAACCATGAGGGCCCGGAAGAGAAGGTAATGGTAGAAGAACCGGGCGCCGCCGGGGGTCAGTTCTTTCCTGGCAATAAAGGGCGTCACTTCTGTGAGGGGCATGAGAATCTGGGCGCTTTCCACCACCAGACCTCCCTGCTCCATGCCCAGGTTTTCACAGATGCACTGCTTCAGAAGGAAGGGCAGCTCTGTCTTCGTGGTGTCATGGAACCGGGGATCACAGAATGAAAGGGCCTCCATGAAACGGTGGCTTTCTTCTTTCACCTTTTCCAGGTATCCCTTCGTTTCCTTTGTGAAATCGTCGGCCAGGGGAGAAAGATTTGTCCCGGTTTCCCCGGAAAGGAGGGACAGGAGAGGGATCACTTCCGCTCCGGTCATAGTAAAGGGCGGCCGGAATGGGAGCAGCGCCTTCCGCACCCCATCGAATTCTTCGCTGAAGGACCGGGTAATGTCAAAGTCCAGGTTATCCTTCATGGTGCTTTCGAGGAAGGGGTTCTGACGGCTGTCTTCCTTCACCACCAGGGATGCCAGCTCCAGCCGGAAATGGACGTACTTTCGGACGATGCTGTTCCTCACCTTCCTGCTCTCGGCGAAGGGAAGTCCCTTCTTCCGGAAAAGGGCAAACAGGGCCGCATCTATGGTGCTGCCGGTGTCAGTAAAACTCCGGCAGGCCAGGGGATAGAACCGGCGGCTCATGCGTTCCAAAAGGATCCGCGCAATCTGTATTTTCTGCTCTCCCATCTGTTCATCGTGCATGAAGGTCACCTTCCTTCGAGGAAAATGAAAGGAAATTTCTTTTATTATACACCAGAAACAGGTGGGAGTGGGTTAGCGGAAATGCATGAATAAGGGTCAGAGTCACGAGCCTTGAGCCTTTTGCCTTGAGCATTGAGCTGGTCAGCCTGCGGCAAAAAGGAAGAATTGAGATTTGAGGTAAGAGAATTGAGGTTCTGCCGCTTCGCGGCTATCCATCCCCCGGCCTTTGGCCGTCCCCCGTTTAGCTTAAAAGGAAGGCGCCTTAATGGGCAGGCTAAGCGCCTTATTTATGCCAAACTTGAATGTCCTATGCAGGACATTCATCTCCAAGGGGGAACGCTTTGGTGGATAGCGTCACTCTGCTGAAGACGTCAAACGGTCAGACTTCAGATGCCAGGCTCTTTAAGCCGCTTCGCGGCGGATTGGTATGCTGATGGTTGGAGTCACTCCCATGGGGCTTCTAACTTCCAGCTGTTAGCTGTCAGGAAGACTGATTCGCCTGCGGCGCTTCCCACCAAATATTTGGGAATACAGGACTTTTCAACCGTTGTCGGCATTGTAAGACCGTTAGAGGCATTTCTCTGAGAGATCTCTCGACTCTCTCTCACTTTCGATTTTTCTGTTTTCTATCATTACGGTACTTACCACCGCTCGAGATGACGATTTGGGTGCAGAGTCTACAGCAATTAATATCGATAATCGGTAAGATACCAAATTATATAACGCTCAGGTCAACGTCAATCATTAACACAAATATGCTTTAGATGACACTAGCGTTAATAAAGCAGGTTAGCCTGCGGCGCTTCCCACCAGATATTTCCGTCAGTCATTCGTGCCGTAGGCTGTAGAGCTTTCCTGACAGCTAAAAGCTAACAGCTAGCAGCCCCCGCTCGAATGACTCTATCCATCAGCAGCACGATAAAAGCACCGCCGAAGCGGTGCTTTTTTGTCTTTCTTATCCCTTATGGTGTTCAATGGCTGCTTTCACCAGTCCTACAAACAGGGGATGCGGACGGTTCGGGCGGCTCTTGAATTCCGGATGGGCCTGGGTAGCTTCGAAGTAGGGATGATCCTTCAGTTCGATGGTTTCTACGAGGCGGCCATCGGGGCTGGTGCCGCAGATGGAGAGACCTGCTTTTTCCAGTTCCGGACGGAGGGCATTGGATACTTCGTATCTATGACGATGACGTTCGTATACGATTTCCTGTCCGCCGTAAAGCTCCCGGGCTTTGGAGCCTTCTGCCAGTTTGCAGGGGTAAATGCCAAGGCGCATGGTGCCGCCTTTTTTAGTGACATCTTCCTGGTCTGGCATGAGGTCGATCACCGGATACGGAGTTTCTTCATCAAATTCTGTGGAGTTTGCGTCTTTCATGCCGCATACGTCACGGGCAAATTCGATGACCGCGCACTGCATGCCGAGGCACAGTCCCAGGAAGGGGACGCCGTTGGTCCGGGCATAGCGGATGGTGTCGATCTTGCCTTCCACGCCCCGGTAGCCGAAGCCTCCCGGTACTACGATGCCATCGATGCCTTTGAAGACTTCCCGGAGGTCCGGTTTTTCTTCTTCCAGTACTTCCGAATTGATCCAGTGGATCTTCACCTTCGTGCCGAAGGCGTAGCCTGCATGGGACAGGGCTTCTACCACGGAGAGGTAAGCATCGTGGAGTTCCACGTACTTGCCCACCAGGGCGATGTCCACTTCCTTGTCAGCGGAGAGGATGCGGTTCACCATGGCTTTCCAGTCCTTCATGTCGCAGGGGCTGTCATCGAGGCCCAGTTTTTCCAGGGCGATGCGGTCGAGGCCTTCTTCCTGGAGGAGGAGCGGCACTTCATAAATGCTTCTGGCGGTGAGGTTATTGATGACGGCTTCCGGTTCCACATCGCAGAAGAGGGCAATCTTTCTCTTCATGTCGTCCGGCAGGGCCTTCACCGTACGGCATACGATGATGTCCGGCTGGATGCCGATGGAACGGAGTTCCTTCACCGAGTGCTGGGTGGGCTTGGACTTCAGTTCGTCCGCTGCTTCGATGTAGGGTACCAGGGTGACGTGGATATAGAGTACGTCATTCCGATTCGGCACATCCTTCTTGACCTGGCGGATGGCTTCCAGGAATGGCAGGGATTCGATATCCCCTACGGTGCCGCCGATTTCGGTGATTACGATATCCGCATTGTCGTTGCGGCCGACCCGGAGGACCCGGTCCTTGATTTCATTCGTAATATGGGGGATGACCTGGATGGTGGAGCCCAGGTATTCGCCTTTTCTTTCCTTATTGATGACGGACTGGTAAATTTTGCCGGTGGTGACGTTGGAAGCCTTGGACAGGTTTTCATCGATGAACCGTTCATAGTGGCCAAGGTCCAGGTCCGTTTCAGCGCCGTCGTCGGTGACGAAGACTTCGCCGTGCTGGTAAGGACTCATGGTACCGGGGTCGATATTGATGTACGGATCAAATTTCTGGATGGTGACTTTGTATCCCCGGTTCTTCAGAAGTCTGCCGAGGGATGCGGCTGTAATGCCTTTGCCCAGGGAAGAAACAACGCCGCCGGTTACGAAGATGTATTTAGTCATGGGACCTCCTTATAAAATTAGGAATGAGGAATTAGGAATGAGGAATGGTGGTATGCCGCGTCAAATTATATGGCGGCAATTTTGTATCCATTTGCAGTGCTTTCTCAAAACAAATTGGTTACGAACTCTACTGGACAAGGAATCATAGATGAAACCAAGAATTAGGAATGAGGAATGGTGGTGCGGCGCACAAATTATATTGCACCGCAAACTTAAATATATCTCCATTATTCAGGCAGACTATATAGCTATTGGTCAGGAGCAAGGAATGGTCGTATGATGCGTCAATTCGTAGAATAGCATGCATTTAATAATTTTTCTGCCAATTTAAGAATCACTTAATCAGTACTTTGAAAAATTATTAAATTTCGCGGCGCTCTATGAATTGTGCGCCGCACCTTCATTCCTCATTCCTCATTAAAATCCGTTTAGTCATATAACATACAAGCCCTTATGGCTGCTACCTCACATGTGTTCCGGAGCGGAGATGCCGAGGATGGTGAGGGCATGGACCAGGATGTACTGTACCGCAGTGATGAGTCCCAGTCTTGCCTGGGTCAGGTTGTCCCCTACGCCGAGGATGCGGCATTCCCTGTAGAAATGGTGGAACAGGGCTGCCAGTTCATAGGCGTATTTCGCAATGCGCTGGGGTGCCCTTTCTGCTGCGGCCCCTGCCACGAGCTGGTGGTAATTTTCCATCTTTTTGATGAGGTCCAGTTCGCATTCTTCCTTCAGGGCTGTGAAATCGGTATTTTCAAACTTTCCATCCCATGCTACGCCGGCTTCCTTTGCCTGACGGAACAGGCTGTGGATACGGGCATTGGCATACTGAATGTAGTAGACAGGATTTTCATTGGAATGTTTCTTTGCCAGATCGATATCGAAGTCCATCTGGGAATCCAGGGTCCTGGCGCAGAAGAAGTAACGGGCTGCATCGGTACCTACTTCATCCATAAGTTCCCGCAGGGTCACGGCCTGGCCGGTACGCTTGGACATCTTCACTGGCTGTCCGTCCCGGAGGAGGGTCACCATTTGGAGAAGCATGACTTCGAAATCATCGGGGTTGTAGCCCAGGAATTTCATGGCCGTCTTCAGGCGGATAATGTATCCGTGATGGTCGGCGCCCCAGATATCGATGAGCTTGTTGTAGCCCCGGCGGATCTTATTGCCTACGTAGGCAATATCGGAGCAGAAGTAGGTGGGCACGCCATTGGTCCGGATGACCACACGGTCCTTGTCGTCGCCGTTCTTCGTGGTCCGGAGCCACAGGGCACCGTCCTTTTCATACATATTGTCTTCGTCTTTCAGCACCTTCAGGGCTGCATTTACCTGGTCCGGGTACAGGGATTTTTCGGAGAACCAGTTATCAAAGTCCACGTTGAAGTCGTGGAGGTCTTTCTTCAGGGCTGCCAGCTTTTCCTTCAGTCCCAGTTCCTTGAAAATGGAAAGCCGTTCCTTTTCATCCATGTCCAGGTATTTCTTGCCGTCCTTTTCCATGATATGCCGGGCGGTGTCGATGATGTCCTGGCCGTGGTAGCCATCTTCCGGGATTTCCGCATCGATACCGTTCAGCTGGAGGTACCGGGCGTTGATGGATTCTGCCAGGTGGTCGATCTGGTTGCCTGCATCGTTCACGTAGTATTCGGAGAATACGTCATATCCCGCTGCCCGGAGCAGGTTCACCAGGGCAGAGCCGTAGGCGGCTCCCCGGGCATGACCGATATGGAGGGGCCCGGTGGGGTTGGCGGAAACGTATTCCACCAGGAACCGGTCTTTCTGTGTCTTCGGCAGGTCTCCGTAGGAAGGACCAGCGGCCAGGATATTCTTCAGTTCCTGGTACACCGTATCCCGGGCCAGGAAGAAATTGATAAATCCGGCGCCCGCAATATCCATACGGGTAACCAGGGGGGTATCAATATGTTTCACCACGGCCGCAGCAATCTGCCGGGGTGCTTTGTGGGCTGTCCTTGCCCACTGCATGGCGGCATTGGTGGAATAATCGCCGAATTCCTTTTCCTTCGGCACTTCCAGCCGCTGTACAGGAGCGTAGTCGCCTTCCGGCAGTTCGCCGGCTGCCACTGCCGCATCCTTTGCTTTTTCAATGATTTCTTTCAGTTCTTCTCTGACTTCCATGAATACTCCGGATCCTCCCGCACATCTACAATAATTTCATTCAAATGGGTAAAGAGACCTTCCAGTTCCACATCGTAGGACAGGCGCATGCGCCCGTTCCCGGCGGTGATGGAATTTTCGATTTCCCTCGTCACCACGGTGACTTTCAGGACGCCCATGGGGGTCTCATACCTGGATACTGACTTCTTCCCCATCCGGTATTCCTGGTTCTGCAGGAAATTTCCTTCCCGGATCAGGTTCACATGGTCTCCATACATGCGAAGGGTGGTGGTGGTGCCTTCCATGCCGGCCAGCTTCGTTTCCTGGTACGTGACGTACTTCATGTCCCCCTCTTCTCCGTAAATGCCCGGAGTTTCCAGGGAAATTTTCTCGTCCTTCCCGTTCTCGTCCCGCTGCAGCGAGGTCACACTGATAATGACATGTTTTTCCAACCGCTCGCCTCCCTGCTTCCGGAGAAACGCACTGCGTTTTCCCCAATATTACTTTTCATTATATCATAGAAATCCCCTTTTTCTCGGTGGAAATCCATGAAAATACAATACTGTTAATTATAGCACGGAAGAGAAGAAGGGGGCAAGGAAATAGTAGATTCCTGTGCTTGCGGATAGAGTCATTCGAGCGGGGCTTTTAGCTATTAGCGGCTAGCTTTCAGGAAAACTGACCAGCCTGCGGCGCATTGGCATGCTGATGGTTAGAGTTATAGCCTTGAGTGGATCAGCCTGCGGCGGGAATCAGACATGTCTGAATAGCGGTCGGTCCATCCGGAGACATCAGGTGGGCAGACGGTCAGACGGCAGACTCCTTCTGCCGCTTCGCGGTGAAATACCTCGGTCTCAATCTCAGCCTCGTTCTTTATTCTCCCTCTTCCCTTTGAAAACCTCTGTGTCCCCAAAAGCAAGAAAGATTTCTCCACTCCTCTATGCTTTAGCGATTTTTGCCGGTATATTCACACCTCCCCTTACCACCGGTTGAAATGACGGGTTTATATGGGCCGCATTACGGTGGAATATGTTGATCTCGATCTCATCCCCGATCTTTCCTGTGCAGCGGCTGACCGGCTTTCCTGATTGCCAGCAGCTAGAAGCTAGAAGCCCCACTCGAATGACTCTATCCTTCAGCGCCCCAACCCCATCATATAAAAGAGCCATCCTTGACGGGTAGCTCTCTTTATTTATTTTTACTATATATACCCTATAGGCTTACTTGGCCTTCGATGCCAGTCTCCGGGCTTTGTAGGCTTTCAGTTTCGCATCCCGGATGGTAAGGTGGTTGAAGTACTTCTTCGTCTCCGCCGTGATGACGCCGGACAGGCCCAAAAGGGCAATGAGGTTCGGGATGGCCATGAGGCCGTTCACGATATCCGCCAGGGACCAGATGGCTTCCAGTTTGAGGAAAACGGCGGATGCCAGGATGATGATGTAGCCGATACGGTAAATGGGAATGGTCTTTGTACCGAAGAGGTATTCCCAGCACCGTTCACCGTAGTAGTTCCAGCCGATGATGGTGGTGAAGGCGAAGAGGGTAAGGGAAATGGTAAGAATGAAGGGCGCCAGGCTTCCGTAGGTGGTAGCGAAGGCAGCCTGTGTCATTTCCGCACCGTTGGTGGTGCCGGTCCATACGCCGGATACGATAATGGTGAGTCCGGTGAGTGTGCAGATGATGATGGTATCGATGAAGGTACCGGTCATGGAAATCAGTCCCTGTTCCGCCGGCCACTTGGTCTTGGCAGCAGCCGCTACGATAGGCGCGGAGCCCAGGCCGGATTCATTGGAATAAAGACCCCGGGCAATGCCGCTCCGGAGAATCAGCATGATGCCGGCTCCTGCAAAGCCGCCGGCTGCGGCGGTACCATTGAAGGCACCGGTCAGCACTTCCGATATCGCATGGGGCAGTTCAGAGGCATTGAGTGCAAGGAAAATAACGGTAACGACAAAGTAAATGACAGCCATCGCCGGCACGATTTTAGAAGCGGTCTTGGAAATGGACTGCAGTCCGCCGAAGGTGATAATGGCCACAAGAATGGTGATGATGGCGCAGGAAATATAGGTGGATACGCCGAAGCCCGCATAGATGGAAGAGGTAATGGCATTCATCTGGGTGGTGGTGCCGCTGCCCAGCATGGCGGTCATAATACCGAAGAGAGCAAAGGCCACAGCCAGTGGTTTCCATTTCTTGCCGAGCCCCATTTCGATGTAGTACATAGGACCACCGGCGATGTTGCCGTCCGCATCTACCTGCCGGAATTTCACGGCCAGGCAGCCTTCGGAGAACTTGGTAGCCATGCCGAAGAATGCGGCCAGCCACATCCAGAACAGGGCACCCGGGCCGCCGAGCTTGATGGCCGTTGCTACGCCTACAATGTTACCGGTACCTACCGTAGCAGCCAGTGCCGTACAGAGGGCCTTAAAGGAATCGATATCGCCGTCCCCCTTATTCCGGGCAAAGAATATGAGTTTCAGAGCCCTCGGCAATTTCATGACCTGCAGGAATCCCAGCCGGCAGGACAGGTATACCCCGGTGCCCACCAGCAGAATCAGGAGCCATGGCCCCCATACGATGCTGTCAATCTGATTCAATACATCTACTAACATATACATTCCTCCCATCTTCCCGGATCTTTTCCCTTCTCCAAAAGATCCTCTACCAGGTGGTAAAGAGGACAGCCATGGTCCTGGCTGCCAGGGAATCGCTGATGCAGCTCTTTACTTTCCAGCCATCAGCCATTCCCTGGAACCGGGACAGGAGAGACTCTCCTCTTTTCCCACCAAAAAACCGCCGGCCCTGAAAAACAAAACAGAGCCGGCGGTCATTGATTTTCAATCACCGCTCGGCTCTGTCCTTTTGCCTGAGAGATTACAGCCGGGGAATTCCCCTGCCTGTGCACCTTCGGCGCCCGGGAACGGCCCGGGGCTCTCCAGAGTTCTGTCCGCATGCAGTTTCGTGTTCTTTCGAACGCCTGATAGTGTTACTCCTTCGGCAGGCCCATGAATCCGGCCTTTTTCCGCATGCATCATCCACTTATGAAGTTAAGGTTATTATAAACTAACCTTTTGAAATAAACAATAGCCTTCTATGATTAGTTTATGATAAAAAGTATATACTTATCAATCCTTTTCCGTAGCATTCACGGTGACTGCCACAGCCGCATCGCCGGTGATATTGAGGCAGGTACGGAACATATCGAGCACCCTGTCTATGCCGGCTACCAGGGCCAGCCCTTCCATAGGAAGGCCTACGGCCAGCATGATGAGCCCTGCGCCGGGGACGCCGGCGGTGCCGATGGATGCCAGGGTACCGGTGAGTACGATCATCATCATCTGGTGGGCCGTGAGGTCAATACCAAAGACATTGGCAATGAACAGGGAGCAGATGCCCATGTACAGGGCGGTGCCATCCATATTGATGGTGGCGCCCAGGGGCAGTACGAAGGAAGCGATATCTCGTTTCACGCCCAGTTTCGTCTGCACATTCTGCATGTTTACCGGAAGGGTGCCGGCGGAGCTGCAGGTGGTGAAAGCGATGGCCATGGCTTCCGACATGCCCCGGAAGAACGTAATGGGGCTCATGTGGGCAGATACACCGGCCAGGGAAGAATAGACACAGACCGCATGGATGACGCTGCCGATGGCCATGCAGAGGATGACCGACAGAAGCGGCAGAAGTACCTTCGGGCCATTCTGGACCACCACCGGAAGGAGGAGGCAGAATACGCCGATGGGCGCTGTCTTCATGACCATGCCGATGATCTTGTAGCAGACTTCTGCGCAGGAATCAAAGAAGGAAATCTGGATTTCCGCCCGCTTCCCGCCGACTGCAATGATACCGGCGCCCCAGAACAGGGCAAAGATAATGACCGGCAGGATGTCCGCCTTCGCCATGGAAGCGATAGGATTGGCCGGGACCATGTTTACAAAGACCTGCATAATGCTGGGCGCTTCTTTCACCTTCGGTGCCGCTGCATCCATGGGCATAGACATGCCGATACCGGGATGGATGAAGCCCGCCACTACGAAGCCGATGACGATGGCAATGGCCGTTGTCACCAGGTAAAGGCACAGGGTCTTGATACCAATGCGTCCCAGTTTCTTCATATCCCCCATGGAGGTCATGCCTACCACCAGGGAACAGAAAACGACGGGGACAATCATCATTTTGATGAGGTTAATAAAGATGGAGCCGATAGGGGCGATCCACATTTTCACCGGAGCCGCCGCTCCGTCTCCCAGGACCAGTCCCACAACCACGGACAGGACCAGGGAAATAAAAATTTGCACAGACAGATTCATATCTTGCCCTCCCTTGAAATACACCCAAAGTGTTTATTTTATTATAGTATATTCATAGCAAATAACCAATAGTTTTACTGAAGTATCCATACAATTCTATATATATCAAAATCAAATAATCAATAAATTATGGTAAGTATAACGTCTGAATTATAATTCATGAAAATGGTGTATTTTGGTTATCAATAGAAAGAAGCCTAAAAGATAGAGTTGAGATTTGAGATTTGAGAGTTGAGAGTTGAGGTTCCACGGCTTAGCCGCTGGTTAGCATACTGGCGGATAGAGTCATTCGCGTGGAGCTTCTAGGGAAGCACTGATTAAATCGTTGTCAGATTTTATTCTTGGATTTTTATGCAATGCGAGGAATAACTCGACGCGAATAGCGAGCTATTTAAGGAGAGTTATGACGAAGCAGTGCATAAAAATCCTTATAAAATCTGACTCTGCGAATTAATCAACGCTTCCCTAGCTGCTAGCTGTTAGCTTTCAGGAAAGCTGATCAGCCGCTATGCGGCAATCCATCCTGCGGCGATTGTGCGGTCGACCGGCGTGTGAACGGATGGGGCCTTGAGATTGCCAGCCGCTTCGCGGCAAATGTACCACCTCAGTCGCCTGCGGTTAACTGATTCTTATCATTTGCGGCGCCCAATCATTTTGATGCACCGCGCCGCCATTCCTCATTCCTCATTTCTCATTAAGCAGTCAAAAGTTTCTCGGAAAATATGTGGCTGGGAACAGGCCCACTCAAAAACGGCATCCCGGAGGATGCCGTTTCAGGTAAGGGAAAATCAGATTCTTGCAGAATCATCAGCAGCTTCTGCAGCGACTGCTTTTTTTGCTGCTTTTTCCTTCTGGATGACTTTCTGGAAGGAGAAGACTTCTTCTTTAATAACCGGGGAAAGAACGAGGATGGAAATCAGGTTCGGGATAGCCATGAGGGCATTGGCAATATCGGAAAGGTTCCATACCAGGTCCAGGGTCTGGGTGGCGCCTACGAAGACCACCAGGGAGAAGACTACCCGGTAAATGATGTTGTACTTATGGGTGCCCCAGAGGTATTCCCAGGCTTTTTCGCCGTTGTATTCCCAGCCGAGGATGGTGGAGTAAGCGAAGAGAATGATGCCGATGGAAACGATGTAGGTGCCGAGAGTTCCCAGATGGGTGGAGAAGGCAGCCATGGTAAGACCTACACCGGTAAGCGGCTTGCCGTCAGCACCCAGTGTGCCGAGGACGCCGGAAGAAGCAATGGTGAGGCCGGTGATGGAGCATACGATGATGGTATCGATGAAGGTACCGGTCATGGAAATGTAACCCTGACGGGCCGGACGGTCCGTGGTGGAAGCAGCTGCAGAAATAGCTGCGGAGCCGAGGCCGGCTTCGTTGGAGAAGCAGCCGCGGGCTACGCCGAAACGAACCGCATTCATGACGGAAACGGTAATGGTACCCACAACGCCGCCTTCTACAGCGGAAGGATCAAAGGCCATCATAATGATGAGGTAGAGGCCGTGAGGAATGTTCTCATAGTTAATAGCGATGCAGGCCAGGCCGGCGAGGATATAGAAAGCAGCCATGCCAGGAACTACAACGGAAGAAACTTTGGAAATGGAAGTGATGCCGCCTACGATGACTGCCAGGGTCATAACGGTGAGTACCGCGCCTACCACGGTGTTCGATACGCCGAAGGTGGTATTGATGGCAGTACTGATGGAGTTCGCCTGGGTCATATTGCCGATGCCGAAGGAGGCAATGACGGCGAAGAAAGCAAAGAGTGTGCCCATGATGACACCGGCTCTATGGTTCTTGAAGCCGTTCTTCATGGTGAACATGGGGCCGCCTTTCATTTCGCCCTTCGCATTCACTTCCCGGTACTTGAAGCCCAGCATGCATTCAGAGAATTTCGTGGACAGTCCGAAGCAGGCGGACAGCCACATCCATACCAGGGCACCGGGGCCGCCGGCAAACATGGCCGTTGCCACGCCGACGATGTTACCGGTACCGATGGTAGCAGCCAATGCTGTCATGAGAGCAGAGAAAGGAGATACGTCGCCGCTTCCCTTGGAAGTGGTCCGGGAATCGTGGCAGAAGACGCTCTTTAATGCGTAAGGCAGGTTCCGCCAGGTGAGAAAATGAAGGCTTACGGTCATATAAATGCCCGTGCCCACGAGAAGGCAAAGCATGACAGGTCCCCATACGAACCCGTCAATGGTACCTACAAGTTGATTGATTGCCGCCATGTCCATAATCATGTCCCCCTTGTTTCCCGTACTTGTTCTTATAAACAAAAAACCGCCGCACTCAGCCTTACTAGGACTGATGCTGGCGTTTACTTGTAACAGAAAACACGGGAGTTACCCATGTGCCAGCCCTGTCCTTTTGCCTGAGAGATTCGAGATTTCTACGGGTGAAATCCCTTTACACCTTCGGCTCCCAATTGAATGGGACTCTCCAGAGTTGTGTCCGTATGCAGTTTCGTGTTCTCCTGAACGCCTGATAGTGTTACTCCTTCGGCAGACAGCCCTGTGACTGTCATTTTTCAGCATACATCATCCACCGGTATGGTATGGTTTCCCATACATTTCTCCATCACTTCCGCTTTGTCTGAATTCCCACGGAAAAATGATTTAACCAAATTATACACTGATTCAGAAAAATTGCAATATGTTTATTTATATCTGTTTTTCATGGATTTCCTCTCTTTTTATCCATTTTACGCATAGATGAAGGAGGGAAGGACTCAGCCGCTTGGGGCTAAGATTTGAGAATTGAGAGTTGAGAGTTGAGGTCCCGCGGCTGCGCCGCTGGTCAGCATACTGGCGGGCAGTGTCATCAGCACGGAGCCTCTAGCCTCCAGCAGTTTGGAAAACTGATCAGCCTGCGGTACTTTCCAACGGTTATTTCCGCCTGTTATTTATTCCATAGGCCGTTGAGCCTTTCCGGAAGCCAGCAGCTGGAAGCGGGAGACCCCTGCAGGAGCAATTCTATCCATCAGAATCAGAAGGTCCGTACAAACTCGCGGCGCCATATCATTTGATGCGCCGCACCACCATTCCTCATTCCTAATTTCTAGGGAAGCGCTGATTAAATCGCTGTCAGATTTCATTCTTGGATTTTTATGCAATGCAAGGAATAATCCGACGCGAATAGCGAGCTATTTAAGGAGGATTATGACGAAGCAGTGCATAAAAATCCTTATGAAATCTGATTCTGCGAATTAATCAGTGCTTCCCTAGCTAACGTCCAGAACTTTCGCAGCTGAAATGGTCAGCTTTCGGCACTTTCCAACGGTTATTTCCGACTGTTATTCATGCCGCAGGCCGTTGAGCCTTTCCGGAAGCCAGCAGCTGGAAGCGGGAGACCCCTGCAGGA
>ERZ791893.1111-NODE-1111-length-15093-cov-3.405373_pt1 | contig 15093 bp, 7 predicted proteins | sample MGYA00510154_ERZ791893 | MGnify/ENA primary metagenome ERZ791893 (study PRJEB30046, sample SAMN00792068) | human gut metagenome | study: EMG produced TPA metagenomics assembly of the A metagenome-wide association study of gut microbiota in type 2...
AATACTAACCGAAGCAAAGAGAACAAGTTTCTTTTTCATGTTATTCATTTTAAGTGATTGTTTTTAGAAGTTTTGTAACTGATGCAAAAGTAGTGGAAAGGCTTAACTTTGTGTTGCAGGATTGTCCAAAAGGAGTTTGAACTCTGCTTTTCAAGTTTTGATTTTGTTGAAAAAGGTTTTAATTTTCTCCAATATGCCCTAATTAAGGCATATTGGAGAGAAATTATAGATTTTTTTATCAGAAAAAGATTAGTCGCCCCATCCTTGGTTCTGCTTGAAGTTTTCCATCAAACTCATGTCACGAGCTGGGATAGGGAGTAGTTCGTGTTTATTCTTTTGGGTATATTGGTAAGCTACATAGTTTGCTTCCGGATACCAACCAATTAATTTTATATAAGTATTCACTATTGTTTCATAATACATCCCCCAACGTATTAAATCTTGGCGGCGATTTCCTTCGAAAGCGAGTTCATAGGCACGTTCATTCCGGATATATTCTTGGAATCCCTCGTATGATGTTGATTTTAAATCAACAGTTGTATTTGCTTCATTATAAGGAAGTCCATATCCGCGGCGGCGAACCATATTAAGAGCTGCTAATGCTGCATTGTTGGGACCATGATGCCATTCGTTAAGTGCTTCTGCATACATGAGTAATACGTCTGCATAGCGTAATATATACCAATTGACATTTGATTTATCGTTATTCAGTAAGAAGTTGTATTCTTTTACATACTTTTCAGTGTCCCATTTTGCCGGAGTATAATTTTGCTTATTTTTTTGGCCGGCTGTAGGTTTGTCTACTTCCTCCGGTTTTGCCCAGAAAGATTTATCTGGATCATATTTGTAATTAGCTATGGAAAGATCACGGCGTTTATCTCCTTTTTCTTTGTTTAACCAATCTAGGAAGAATGTATGTACTACTTTAACGTTGGCAGCATTACGTCCTCGTGTTCCTGGAATTTCGGTAACTCTGACTCCATTCCATTTACCAATACGCCCTACCGGGTCTTCGCTGGCTGTACCAGTAACAGAATTTGCATAGAAACTTACCTCAATTAAACTTTCTGCCGGATCCCATGTACCATTACATGTATTTTCCCAAAGTTGTTCATAATTATCTAACATATGATGTTTACCGGAGTTGATAAGCTTCTCTGCCGTCAATGCAGCTTGTTTCCATTTTTCTGTATCTTTAATGGGTTCGCCTGCCCAAGTGACATATACACGAGTCAGCAATCCCAATGCACCGCCTTTAGAAAAACGGAATCGAGTGTTAGCACGCAGGGTGTCATCCGATTCAAACGGTAAATTTTCGATAGCAAATTTAAGATCTTCTTCAATGAACTTGTATACGTCGCGAGGATCTGCTTGAACGAACTCTGACGGATTTTTAGATGATTCGGATGTGTTAGTAATTAATGCAATGTTACCATACCAACGTACCAACTCAAAATAATACAATGCTCTCAATGCTCTTGCTTCCGCTAAATACATAGTGGCGAGTGCTTGATCGTTTAGATTGTATGTAACCATTTTAACTTCCAGACGCTCTATAAAGTCGTTGGCGCTATAAATAGCACTATATAAGGATGCCCATGTATTTTGTACATACGAATTGTTGGGATTGAATGCATTAGCCGGATATTCACGGAAACTACTGGTACTGTTTCCTTCACATTGTGCCAGGTCATTAGTTAAATCAAATATGCATGATAGGTTCATACCATAAAGGTTATCTGCCACCATGTTGCGGTAAACTCCTAACAATACATTGTTGGCTTCAGATGCATTGTTCATATATTGGTTCTTTCTAATATCTGATTTCGGATCTTCATCCAATAAATCGGAACATGAAGTGAAAGACAATGTGCATAAAGCCAGTGCTGATATATAATATATTAGTTTTTTCATTGTTATACTCGTTTAAAATTGAACATCAAGTCCGAATGTAAATACTCTGCTCTTTGGATATGCACCCCAATCCAGACCGGGAGTCATAGGATTGCTGGCTGCTGTGCTGACTTCCGGATCATATCCGCTATATCCGCTGATGCAGAACAAGTTCTGTGCAGTACCATATATACGTAGTTTGGATATGTGGATTTTGTTAATCCATTTTTTCGGCAGGCTGTATCCTAATGTCATGTTCTTCAGTCGTAGGAACGAACCGTCTTCTACGAAGCGTGAGTACACGTCTCCCTTTACATACCCTTTCGTTGAGGGTACTTTGTTGGATGCATTGGTAGGACTCCAACGATCGGCAACTTCTGCCAGCATATTGTAGCGCTGGTCTTGTGAACCGGTTGCAAACTGACGGGTTGCGTTGAACACATCATTGCCATAGCTGTATTGTAACATGAAACTAAAATCTATTCCTTTGAAACTAAAAGAGTTGGTGATACCTCCAAACCATTTCGGCATGGCATTACCGATGACTGTGCGGTCGGCGGTAGTGATCTTTCCGTCACCGTTTTGGTCTTTGTATTTTACTACGCCCGGAGCAGCCCCACCATCATAACGTGTGTTGTTCGTAATACCCGGCTTCAAGATGAGTTTTCCTGTAGCGGCTGAAGTGTAGAAATCGTCTACTTGATAAATACCATCGAATTCATAACCGTAAATCAATCCTAATGATTCGCCTACTATGGCACGATAGTCTGATTGAGTATAATTGGTTCTATCGAAGTTAGAATATGCTTCTGCATAATTGGCACCGGAAGATAAAGCTTTCAGTTCATTGCGAATGAATGAAATATTGAAGTCTGTACTCCAGGTGAAATTACGATTTTGGATATTAGTGCTATTAATAGCCAATTCGATACCGCGATTCTGGATTTTACCAATATTCTGCATTTGTGATGAGAATCCGGTAACATACGCTAGGTTTTGTGCAAGTAGCAAGTCTTTGGTATTCTTGATAAAGAAATCAGCTGTAACATTCAGGCGATTATCAAAGAACCCAAGGTCAACACCTAGATTGGTAGTACTTGAACCTTCCCATTTCAAATTTTTATTCTTCAGGTGAGATTGAGTCAGTACAGTGGAAGTTGTGTTACCAATACCATATTTACTTTGTGTATAGAGGTCTAATGACAGGAAATTAGCAATACGGTCGTTACCTACAATACCCCATCCTAAACGAAGTTTCATGTTAGATACAAAAGGAAGATTCTGTTTCATGAATTTTTCTTCCGAGATACGCCATGCAGCGGAGAAAGCCGGGAAAAATCCCCATTTATTTTTGTATGAGAAAACAGTAGAACCATCCGCACGTACAGTAGCTGTCAGCATATATTTGTCGTTGAATGAATAATTTCCCCGCGCAAAAAATGATAACATGGTTTTATCTCCAAACGAGGTGTTTACTTTACTGGGAACTGCACCTAGACCTAGATTGTCATTACCGATATTATCTGAAGGGAAATTTTTTGCTTGTCCCAATAAGAATTCGGAACTTCTGTATGCGAGTTCCTCACCTAACATTATTTCATAACGATGTTGCTTTATTTTTTCTACCCATGTTAACTGGTTGTAATTGGTCCAACGTTTTTCGCGTCCCATCTGAGTTTCTCCATAAGGCATTTGACCATTAGTGTAGGCCTGTCTTGTCTGAGTTTTGTAGAATACATCTCTACGGGTGTTGGTCGTATTGTATGTACCAGCTGTCTTAAATGTTAATTTCTTAGTGATTTTTGCAGTAAGAGACAAATTGGCACTCCACATTTCAGAGCGCTTGTTGTCTGTCGTATTTTCAGCTTGTAGGATGGGGTTCACCTGTGCCAGACTTTCGCCTGTTTCCAACATAGCCGGGTCGATGGCACTGGCTAGTAATTCTTCATTGGTTTTAGCCAGACCTCCTGTAGGACGTGATCTTAATATCTGTCCTAACATATTGAAGCGTCCTCCATCACCGGAAGTTCCGGCACCTTCTTTCAATGTATTGGAATAATTGATAGTAGCATCGGCTGTAATATACTTATTAATCTTCTGATTGATACGAACTTTACCGGTTGTTTTAGTAAAACCGCTATTTCTGAAAATACCGTTTTCTTTGTAATGAGAGAAAGAAGCAGAGTATTTGGTACCGTCATTACCTCCTGTTACGGAAATGTTATGATCTTGCGACCAAGTAGGACTGAAAGTTTCTCCTTGCCAATCTACAGATTCTACTCCAATATAGTCGTCCAAAGTACGATATTTGTAATACTCCCCTGTTTCGGGATTGATTTCGTTGCGGTAATAACCGGGGATAAACTTGGTATCTAGTTCTCCCTGTAGTTTTACAAATTCATAGGCGTTGAGCAAGTCTAATTGTTTGGTGATTTTACGATAAGTAGCAGAACCATTGTAGCTGACTACTGGTCTACCTACCTTACCTGATTTAGTGGTTACCATCACTACACCATTAGCTGCGCGCGCACCGTAAATAGCTGATGAAGAAGCATCTTTTAGAATTTGAATAGATTCAATATCAGAGTTTGCCAAGTAGTCAATGTTGTCAACTTGGAAACCGTCAACAATGTAAAGGGGAGTAGCGTCACCGTTTAATGTTCCTACACCACGAATCTTAATATCAAATCCTGCGCCTGGAGTTCCGTCAGTTTGGGTAATTTGTACACCGGCCACTTGACCTCCTAAAGCTGCCATAACAGAACTGCTTTTAAATTCTTCTATATCCTTGGCGGCAACAGAAGCTACAGAACCAGTCAAGTCACTTTTTTTCATAGAACCATAACCCACTACAATAACTTCATCAAGCACTGCATTGTCCGGTTCCATTTTAATGTTTAACTTTTTGTCTGTTTGCGCAATTTTCACTTCTTGATTTTTATAACCAATATAGCTGAATACCAGTGTTGAACCTTTTTGGGCTTGGATAGTGAAGTTACCATCAAAATCAGTTGTCGTTCCGGTTTGACTTCCTTTTACCATGACGGTAGCACCAATCATAGGCATGTCTGTTTCGTCTACTACCACACCTTTGACGTTTTGTGCCGAAACACAGATTGTAGCTATGAGAGCTAAGAGGGTGAACCACCCTCTTTTGCTTATTGCTTTTGTATATATATTGTACATAATTGTAATGTCTTTTAATTTAGAAATTTTCATCAAACCATATCAATAATGGGAATGCTTTGGGACAATTCTTATCAGAGCTTAATTTGCCTGAATCTCCATCTGTTCTATAGGTCATTTGACCAGTCATAATACCATTGGCAAATTGTCCGTTTTCTTCTCCATACGTAGGATCACCAAACCATTTGTTGGGATTAATGGTAACAGCCCATCCTTTGGTCGGGTCGACATAACCTAATGCATCTGATAACTTCTTATTAATTTTGTTAGAAATTCCATCATAATAGGACATAGGTGCTCTTGCTCCATAATTGGGTGCTGTTGATCCGTAATAATTACGCCATACTTGGTTCATAAATACTGTTGCATCTACTTTATCTCCAGTAGTGATTGCTCCCGATTTATGTGTTTTAGGCCCTTCCAGATTTTGATAACGGAATGAACGACGATAATCCATTACAAATTGTGAAACATCTGTTACTCCGACTAACGTAGGTTCTACAGAAATTCCTCCCTTTCTTGGATTTACTTTGAATACAAATGGAGTATATTCTATTCTAATAGGATTTGTACTAGGATTAAAGTCAAAAGCAACGAATGTTTTGAAAGTTCTTGCAAGATCACCTTCTCCGGCAGTGGCTTCTATTATAAGATAAGCCATAGGAGCATCAGCTTCTTTGAAATTATCCGGGGAGAATCGGACTACACCTGTTGCTTCATCAATCATAGGATATCCTGTTTGATTAGGATCGTCTAAATTGAATTTAGTGGCTATCTTCCATTTGAAAACAATACCTTTATCATCTAAATTCGTTTCTGGAGTTAAAACCAAACTACCCAATTCTGCTGCACTTCTAATACGATATTGTGAAGCTTCTGTTGCCTTATCCAATCCGAGGTTATTACCGTAATATACATACACTATATTATTAGGATTTGGAGTAACTGTTAATAAGAAAGTTGTGATAGTCGGATTTCCCTTACTGTTATCAGCTTGTACCTTAACTTCATATCTGCCTTCTGGTATACTATTTCCTTTTTTTGCAGTGATCTTACCATTACTCGGATTGATAGTCAATTGTCCTTCAAACTTTTGGTCAAGGTCTACGAATGAATAGGTGACATAGTTTCCTTGCATTCCTTCTTTGGGTTGAGCTGATATAGGCGCGTATTGTGCTATCTCTAAAGCTGCGTATTCAAATCCTGATATAGGAGTGATTTCATCAACTACTTGAATTGTGAATTTAGTTGGCATTTCTACACCTTCAGGAGCGAATTTGTTGGAAACTTTTATAGTGATTTCATAGTTTCCGGCTTCTGTGATACCATGTCCTTTGGCGATTGATATAGCTCCGGTTGTTTCATTGATAGTCACTTTTCCTTCTGCTATTTCCGGAATAATGTTAGCTATACTGAACTTAGCTTCCTCTGTTGAACCTTCAATGACAGGCATAGGGCTGATATATTCTGTTTGTCCGTTCGTTTCAGACTCTTTCTCCATGATACCTTTATTGGTAGCGTTATACGTTACATCTATTGGTTTGGAAGTCAGATTGAATGTGATAGCATCAGCAAATATACCTTCTCCTGCTAAAGTAGTCAGTTTTAATGATACTTTGTGCAAACCCGGTTTCATCTTCTTTATAGCCTCTTCATCTGGATTAATAGAAATAACTCCACTTTGAGAAATCTTGAAGAATTCTTTCTCCGGACCATCTGCTATTGCATAACCGCCGCTGGGGATTGTGACGTGTTCACCTTCTGTTATTACTTTTGCAGTAGCTTTCGATTCTCCAATTTCTTCAAAGTCGATTTCAATATAATCAGGTTCTACTTTAATTCCATCGGGAACGCTGGGCAACATTTTTACTTGTATGGCATCTTTGAATTCATGGTAGTTGCCATTGCTATTACATCCTACAGAGATGGAATATAATCCCACCGGTAGATTATCAGAGTTAACAATTCGAACACTACCATCCTTGCTGTCAATGATAAATGATTCGGATGTGTATGGTTCACCATTAAAAGTGATTCCGGTGATAACGAAATCTGTCGGTTCACCTCCTGTATATGTAGGCTTTTCAATCACTGCATTCATTGATGGACCTATATCAGTGAGGCTGTAATAATAGATGGCAAAGCCAGTTGTGTTGGTAGTCTCTGTATCCGTGCATGAGAAGCCTGTAAGAGTCAGGACTACTATAGATAAGATTGCCAGGAATCTAGAGGTTAGTTTTTTTAAATTCATAGTGTTATGATATTAGTTATTATTTTCTGGTATTGTATAGCTTAACTCATAAGGAGTACCATTTACCGTGACTTTGATAGCAACAGCTTTTCCTGTGTAACCTCCATCGGTAAATTCAGCATTAATTGTGGTACCTGTTGGATTGGAGGTTGGATATATGACAGTAATGGCACGAGTTGCAGTTTCTGCTTTTCCTTTTCTAAGCGTGATAAGGTATCTTAAACGATCTTTATATGATACTACGCCATGATCATTTGATATGTTACTAGCTTTTGCAGTCAATGCAGTTTTAGTATCCACATTTTCAGAATATGTACGAATGACAATGTTATTGCCATCTTTAAAAACAGTGTGCGCTCCTAATATGTTATTTGCTTGATCGTTGTCAACAACAACATTTCCGTCTTTGGTTCCTTCGCAAAGATTGAAGTTTAGATTGTATTTTTGTCCCTTTTCCGGACCATATAGTTCATCTACGAGAACAAAGAATCCATTATCAATGTCATTGTGGTTAACATGGAATACTGATCGTCTATGATTTAATACATCAGATTTCGGTGTTTCTTTTTGTATGTAGGCGGCGTTTTCAGTAACAATATAATTCGTGTTACCATCTGTTCCCTTGTAAATGAACTTTCCTAACATTTGGTCAATGTTGTTTTCAAATATAGTGATAGTATTGTGCCAAGCTGTTTGCTCATATACATTTCGCTGCGAATCACCACTATATGCATATACACCTGCATCAGGGAAGAAGTTACGTCCTTTATGGAATAAGCTGAATGTGTTATTATCCGCTTGACAATGCCATTTCTTTTTAGGATTATAGTTGTTCTTTAAAATGAACATGGACACTTTACTAGGGTCTTGATCCCATCCATTACGTAGCATGTAATAACCGGAATATTCGTATGCTTTTAATGTATAAGTTGGTTTTTTACCTTCTTTACCTTGGGTAGCCATCCATTTCATACCTTCGTTGTCCGGAAACATCTGTGCATAGCGTGTGAAATTCTTTATCAACATACTCTTTTGCATACGTCCTGAACGAGTGTCGTTAAAATTTTCTACAGAGTAGTTCGGATAAACTAAGTCCATCACAAATTCTGTTGCTTTACGTAAGGACGGCATATAATCGGCTGAAAAATAATGTGCTTTATTATTCTCTTTTGCCACTTCGTAGGCGTTATAGAAGTCTGAAATAGCACCTACATGATAACTCGGGTCAAGCTCGTTTTGTATACCGTCGGGATTGAACTGTTCTTTTATTTGTTCATTTAATTTGCGGGTACCTTCTTCCACCCATTCTTCTGCTTTCTTTAGTTCTGGGAATAAAACACCAGCTAAAGTCAGTGAATATAACTGTGTTACTAATATATTACCTTCCGGTTTATAGAGTTTGCGGATGCTCTCCACTTGATCTACATACTGAGTGAGAAAGATGGATAACCATTCAGGAGTGAAATTGGCAGAATGTATATAATAGGTCATTAAATCTGCTTGTGAGCTAACTCGCTCTGCGATTTGTAATCCGGACCATGGAAAATATTCATCCTTAATAACTTCCGGACATGGATAATTTTTCATCCAATCGGTGAAAACTTCTTTCCAAGACAGTATGTATTTCTCGTCTTTAGTCATGTAATACGCTTTAGCTTGAGGTACCATCCACTGATGACGATGACGCTGATATTTGAACTCATTATCTGTTATGCCGTCAACCTTTAAGTCCCAATTTATTGTTCCATCACTATTTTTGAAAGAATAGTAAATATCTTTCGACTCGTCTCTAACTCCATCGGTTTCTCCTCTAGTTTCAGGGAAGTTCCTTACATAAAAGCGATAGTCCAGAGCTTGATTTGCAATGTTTAGTTCCACTGCTGATGCTGTAGTTCCTAAAAGAGTTACATTCGGGTTTACTACATCTGTACGCATGCGATAATAATCTAGTAATGCATTAGCAGCTAATTGATAGTTTCCTGCTTCATAGTACTGTTTTACTTTTTCTAGACCTTTATAATCTAGATTGATAACTTCAAATAGTTTTTTTTCAATTCCTTCACCTTCATCGGGAAGAATGTTTTCTTTGTCGTTGTTGGGTTCTCCAATGATTAATTCGTCTTTGTCGTCTGTGCAATTAGACAGAAAGAACATTGCGAATAAACAAATAAAGATGTTCTTCATACTTTATTAGGTTTTAATTATTAAAAGTTATATTTTACTGTTTGCAAATGTAATCTGTTTATTTAGAAATAGTGATTGGTCTTGTTCACACTTTGTTCAAAAAATGATTTTTTGATATTAATATTGTTGAATCATATATTAATAATGTTTATAAAAACGGTTTTTAGGCTGATATTAAGCTTTTTATACATCATAATGTAACTTTCATCCTATTCTTTTATGAAATGAACTAATTCATTTTGATACGGGAGGGAAACGGTACGGAGACGAACTAAACGCTAGTTGTCAATAAGAGATAAGCTGTCTTAATACTGTGTTTAGTTTCCTATCTTCTATAAATAATAATTAGCTCTACATTCTAGTTTGCGTTCCACTTAAGTAGAACGATAGAACCACTTAAGTTGAACTATCGCTCCACTTAAGTGGAACGCAAATTTATTAGGGAACGAAGAAAATAATAGCTCCAAGAAGAATTATTAAAAAGACTATTGTGCTAGATTAATCCTTGTAACTATGAATTTAGCTCAAAACCCTACTGAAAAAAGAAAAGTACTGTTTTATACATTGGGGTTGTTTGTTATGTATAAACTCTCTTCAAATCCAAAAATATTATGATTTTTATGGAATCCAATCCGTAAAAATCATAATATTTTTGGATTTACCTCTCTAGTTGTTTATCCCTTTGCCTTCTTAATATACTCTGTAGGCAAACATCCGAAATACTTTTTGAAACTCGTAGCAAAGTAAGACGGCGTATTAAATCCTACCATTGTGCTGACTTCTGCTATTGTATAACGGCCATCCTTCAGTAGTTTTGCCGCTTCATTGAAACGAATCTTGCGTATAAAGTCGATAGTCGATTCACCTGTGATAGCTTTCAATTTGAGGTGCAGATTAGAACGGCTCATATTCATTTCTCTGGCGAACTCGTCGGTAGAGAATTCAATATTATCCATATTCTTTTCTACGATGGCAACAGCACGTTTCAACAAAGCTTCATCCATGGCGTTGAACGTAATCTTTTCCGGTTCCACTTCCAGGGATTTGGAATACCGTTCAAGCATACGCCTGCGGGTACGCATCATATTCTGTATCTTCGTAGTCAGGATAGCCAGCGAGAATGGTTTCGGGATATAATCATCTGCGCCCATTTGCAGGCCTTCCATCTGATCTTTGGTTTCGCTTTTGGCAGACAGGATAATCACAGGAATGTGACAGGTACGGATATTCTGCTTCACATTCTTGCATAGCTTGATACCATCCATCACAGGCATCATGACATCAGTCACAATAATGTCCACTTCATTCTCTTTCAGCTTTTCCAGGGCTTCTTCACCATTTCCGGCTTCCAGTGTATTAAAAAGTTCGGCAAGTCCGCTACTTAGATAATGGCGGATTTCATTATTGTCTTCTACGATAAGAATCGTACCACGTTTCTTGTCACCAGTTTCGATCGTTTCGTTTTCTACTTTTTCCGTATCAATGAAATACATCTCTTTCGAGTTGGTAGAATAAACTTGGTCCTCCTCATTTTTAGCGTCATTAGAAGCTAATTCGGAAGATTTATAGATATTTATATCCTGTGGCAGATAAACAGAGAAAGTACTGCCTTTGCCTTCTTCACTGTCTAACTCAATACGTCCGTGATGCAGTTCCACCAAACGTTGTACCAGTGACAGCCCGATACCACTTCCTACGTGCTCACTCTCTATCTGATAGAAACGTTCGAATATTTTCCCCTGCTTGTTGATAGGAATACCAATACCGGTGTCACTAACTTGCAGTACCAGCCAATTGTTTTCCTCTTTCAACGTAACAGTAATGCTTTGCCCGCTTTCTGTATATTTGAAAGCATTTGAAAGCAGGTTATTAACAATCAGTTCCAGATAATTCGGATCGAAAAGTTCCTCTTTTTCTTCCAGTTCGGAGTGGAGAGTATAAGTAATCTTCTTGTGGCGTGCCAGTTTATCGTAGAACAAGAAATTATCCTGTATCAGTTGATGCGCATTCTCTTTCTTCACTTTCAGCTCGAAAACTCCCAATTCGGCACGGCGATAATCCATCAACTGGTTGACAAGATGCAACAGACGATTGGCGTTGCGTTGGATATATTCCAGCTGGTTACGAGTCCAGCGATCACTAATCTTATTGATTATTTCTTGTAAAGGAGCTAAGATGAGAGTTAATGGCGTGCGAAGCTCGTGCGAAATATTGATGAAGAAACGCATTTTCATCTGGTTGATTTCTTCTTGATGCTCCTTGTCCCTGCGTTCAAGTTCCAGTTCCGCTTCCATACTCTTACGCATCCAGAAGAAGCGGAAGACGAAAGTGATAAACCCGATAAAAGTGGCGAGGAAAATCATGATTGCCCACCAGGTCTTGTACCAGATAGGGAGAACTATGATTTCCAACATTGTAGGTACAGTATTCCATTTTCCGTCACTATTGGCAGCTTTTACCAAAAAGTGATAAGTGCCTTGTGGTAGGTTGGAGTAGGAGACAGTACGTTTATCTGTCAGATAATACCACTCTTTGTCATATCCTTCCAGTTTATAAGCGAAAGTGTTATGTTGTCCGGAAATATAATTGGATACTACAAATTCAATCGTGAAAGCTGTTTGCCATGATTTCAGGGTGATACCTTCTGTTTCATTGATATTTTTAGTCAGGATACCGGTTTCATCATCCGGGCGAACTGTCTTGTTAAACAGTTGAAGTTTAGTGATAACTACCGGAGGCGTATAAGGGTTATCCAGCAACAGTTCCGGGCGGAAAGTAGTGATCCCGTTGATACCCCCGAAATACATTTGACCGCTCGAAGTGCGGCAGAACGAAGAAGTATTAAACTGATTACTCTGTAATCCGTCGGATTCCGTAAAATTACGGAACCTCTCTGTTTCCGGATTGAAACAGGAAATACCACGGTTGGTACTTACCCAAAGACGTCCGAAAGTATCTTCCAGAATACCATATACCACATTGTTAGGCAAACCGTTAGCCGTAGTATATCGTTTGATTTTCTTTTCTTTTTCATTAAAACAGTAGAAGCCTTCACGCGTACCTACCCAGATGATACCGTTGGCAGCCTCGTAAATGCAATTGGTAAACGTCTTTGTTACAGATGATTCCGGCAGAATAGGCACCTTTTCTATCTCGATTCCTTCCTGCTGAAAGACAGATATACCTTCCTCACCCCCGACCCAAAGCCGTTTATGGGAATCTCTGAACAGGATTGTGATTCGTTGTGAAGTAAATGGAGTACCGTCCTTTTCCTTATCAATGGTGGTAAAACTCTTTTTTTCCGGGTTAAAACTAACCAGAGCACTTAATGTCCCCAATAAGAGATTTCCCCCTTTATCAGGAAGAATTGCATATACATTCTCATTCACCAACTGGCTGTTCAGCTGATTGAAACTTTCCATTTTTCCACTGTTTCGATGGAGAACAGTCAGTCCGCCGGCATGTGTCCCTATATATACAAGTGATTTTTGTTCATCTACATATACGGCTTTGATATTGTTGGAACCAATACCGATTTCCCGTTCGTCTTCCTGTAAGATATAGTGCGTAAACTGTTGTGTCTTTGTATTATACAGATTCAAACCACCATCATTCGTTCCTATCCATAAGTTCTTATCCTTATCTTCCGTAATGCAGCTGACTACGTTATCGCTTAGAGAATTCTTATAGGGAATACGCTGGATATTCTTGAATCTGTTGCGGATAGGATGGTAATAGTTCAATCCCCCGAAATAGGTTCCAAGCCACATACCTCCTTGCGAATCCATAAAGATACTGCGAACCGAACGTTGTGACAAACTGCCGTTTTCTACCGGACTGCTACTGTAGGAAACGAAAGAATCGCTTCCTTCATGATAAATGTTTAGATCATTGAACGTTCCTATCCATAAGCGATTTTGCGAATCCAGTGCCAGAGAGCGGATATAATTGGAACTGATACTTTTAGGATTGGAAGAAGAATGATGATAAGCCTTGACCTCTTTCGTTTTCGGATTGAGCAGAAGCAGACCGGCTCCTTCGGTAGCTACCCATATACGGGTAGGAGATTGCTGCAAAATGGCCTGAATCTGTTTCGTTTCCGTTATCGGAGTAATCTTTTCCAGTTTCTTTTGAGGAATGGAATAGCTGTAAAGCCCGTCGACCGGGGTACCGATATAGATAATATCCCCCTGTCTGTAAAGAGCTGAAGCTATAAGCTTGTGCATAGCGGTACTAAAAGAATCGTCTACAAACTTGGATTCTTTAATATCGAACATGGTCAGTCCTTCCTGTGTGCTTATAAGCAACTGTTCCGGTGAGATTTCTGCAATACCATTGATTTGTTGCCGTTTGCCCTTTTTCTCGTAGAAGAAATTTCTGAATTTGTCTTTTTCTTCGTCATAATATGACAAACCATCCCGCGTACCGATCCAGACACGTCCCTGACTGTCAGTCTTTACGATTCGTGAAATGTCATTAGCAATACTGTTCGGATCCTCTTCATTATGTTGATAAACTGTAAATGAATACCCGTCATACTTGTTTACTCCATCATAGGTAGCGAACCACATATTACCTCTTTGGTCCTGATCGATAGAGAATACGGTGCTTTGTGACAATCCTTCGTTAATAGAAATATAAGAGAAGTTAATTTGCTCCGGAACTTCAGAAAAAACGCAATTAACCCCTATACATAGAAAGAGTAGACAGATTGTTGTTTTTTTAAGGCTGTTCATTATTAGTTCATAAGATTAATAATGGCATCAAAGATAGCAAAATCTTTTATATGGAGGTATTCAATAGAGAGAAAGTAAATATAGGGAATGAAAAAATACCACCAATTATACAGATTAGCACGGATTTTTATATCGACAATCTTCGAATTACAATTAAATCTGTGTTAATCTGTGTAATCGGTGGTGAAACTTGAAACTGGTAGGTAATTTATTTAGCTAAATCTCCTATCTCGTCTAAATTCTTCTGAATATCTTCGTCATTCAATGTATAATTCACCAGATCACCGGCCAAATACTTGTCATAAGAAGCCATATCGATCAGACCATGTCCCGAAAGATTGAACAGAATCACTTTCTCTTCTCCTGTCTCCTTACATTTGTTAGCTTCGCGGATAGCCGCTGCAATAGCGTGGCTGGATTCGGGAGCCGGAATAATACCTTCGGACTGCGCAAACAGACAACCGGCTTCGAAAGACTCCAGTTGCTGTATATCTACCGCTTCCATCAGATTATCTTTGAGCAACTGTGAAACGATTACACCTGCGCCGTGATAACGAAGCCCACCGGCATGGATATGAGCAGGAGCAAAATTATGTCCCAAAGTGAACATCGGCAGCAATGGAGTATATCCGGCTTCATCACCGAAGTCATATTGGAACTTACCACGTGTCAGTTTCGGACAAGAAGCAGGTTCGGCAGCAACGAAACGAGTCTTTTTCCCTTCCTGTATGGTGTGGCGCATGAACGGGAAAGAGATACCTCCGAAGTTGGAACCACCTCCGAAACAACCGATCACGATATCCGGATATTCGCCTGCCATTTCCATTTGTTTTTCAGCTTCCA
>ERZ791893.1115-NODE-1115-length-15062-cov-1.805624_pt1 | contig 15062 bp, 21 predicted proteins | sample MGYA00510154_ERZ791893 | MGnify/ENA primary metagenome ERZ791893 (study PRJEB30046, sample SAMN00792068) | human gut metagenome | study: EMG produced TPA metagenomics assembly of the A metagenome-wide association study of gut microbiota in type 2...
TCGTCACCATCTGGCACACTTTTTCGTAAATCTGAAAAATCACATAAGAAATTATATGATTTTTAATGGGATCGCTTTTAAGCGGTCTTTTTTTATACCCTTTTTGGGTTTTATGATAGATTACTTTTTAATCTAAATTACACATCTTAATGATGTGATCAGATATATTAATAGATTTTTCAGGAGAATGAAAATTTAAAAATTTCATTGGAAGATTGGAGGAATAAAAATGGCAAAATACAGAGTTAGATATTATGAATGTTATGAAGGATATTATGAGGTAGAGGCAAACTCAAAAAAAAAAGCTGAAGAGAAACTTATCAACGATATTTCAGAGGGTAAAGAGAATGCACCAGAAGAATGTTATGATTCTGATGCTACAGTAACGGAAATATTATCAGAGTAAATACGTGTTTCATAAGAATATAGATGCGATTGTAGTCCTACGATAAACAGGGATTACAATGTAGCTATCAATATAAAAAATGAAGGTCTACGCATATTAAAATCTGCGTAAACCCTCAAAGATACATGGTAGGCTAGGAACTAGCCGAACCTAACGCTTGTAAACACCGAGCAGTTCACGTGATGATTGTCCTGAGCTGATCTTGAATACAATAAATAATATGGAAAGTGAGTGTGTCATATGCAGAAATGGTGGTACTTAAAGATAAAATTTAAAGAGAAATATGACGGCAGAAAAGTATACTATATGAACAATGGTTATTTATGCGATTGTGTAAATTTACCATTTACAAACAAGGCAGAATGCGAAAAATATATTTCACGTGTAAAAGCAATGTACGGAGATAGAATTGAATTAATAACGATTCACTGGACAAGGAGGATGTAAAAATATTATGTGGTTGTTTAAAGCAAAATATACCACTGTTAGTGGTGATGAAATTGTGAGAGAAATTGAGGATGTTAGAAAGCAACATTTCATTGGAAAGGAAGGTATAAAACATGAGTAAATTAAGAGTATGGTGGATTCCACAAGTAGGAGCAGATGGAGGATCATTTTACATTCCAGTTGATACAGTAGAAGAAGGCAGAAAGGTAATGGATTTATTGGCTGCTTATGATGCATTTCAGTTGCAGAACAGAATTAAGCCTAATTATTGTAACACAGGTGGCATCCAGATGTGGAATGAAGATGAGTCTGAATGGGAAGATTGGTACATGGAAACAGACGAAAACTACTTCGATGATGTGGATGATTATTGTGAACAGTGCGAAAAGGCAGATGAATTAGAAGAGTTTAAAAGTGAGTTATTCGAGCAGATTGATTGGGACAAAATTCATAGAATGACAGACTAGAAATACGTATTTCATTAGAAAGGAAAATGGTAAAATAATATGTCAAAAATGTTTAATAGTCATAGCGCAGATAGTGAATTGACAAAATACGATAACTGCCCTTGCGAGATACAGAGAGAGCTGACAAAAGAAGAAGCAGATATTGATGATGTAGGCAAAATGTACCATGTAAGATTTATGGATGGATATGAAACAGATGTTTTTGAAGATGAATTATTTTAGAATGATTTGTTTATGGATTCACCAGATGTTATTGAAGTATGCTGTGCATAAGTAAGATTAAGGAGCGATGAAATATGACAAAAGCAGAATTAAAAGCGAAACTTGAAGCAGGAGCGTTTCTTGTAGATTTATTCGATTTCACATATGGACAAGAGTGCTTAATCTATAAGTCAAACAAATTTGAATCAGATAATATCATTTACATTCCAGATGTTGATTTGAATGATATCGATACAGAATCTGTATTAGAAGATGAAGAGATTGAAAAAGTATTACACTGTTGCTATACAGGAACTGATTTTGTAAAAGAATGTAGTAATCATGTAGATTTGGCAAAAGAATTGTTTTGATTTGTTGATTGGCAACATCCAAACATTCAGAACGTTTTGGAAACATATGATGAGGAAGAATTTGAAGAGAAGTTCGGATTCTCAATGGATGAGCTGTAAACTTGAAACAAAATTTTCAAAGGCAGGTGCAGAGCCAATTTTCCGGGTTCTGTCCCTGCCATAGTCGCAAAATACAGAATTTGGTAGTATAAATCAGATGTCTTATTGCCTCCAGATACTTGAAATAAGTGGATAACATAGCCCAGTTATCATACCAGGAAATAAAATTGATAAATGAGAAGCTTATATCAAAGCAGATATGCCAGAATGTGTAAAAAGGCAGAGGAAAACGAATCCAATGCAGATTATCATGGTGCAATGTCGGAAATGAGTTATGTGTTGATCAATGTGTTCGGATTAACAAATAAACAAGTCCTGGAAGTTGAGAAAAACGGTGGATTAACAAACGCAGACATCGAAACTGAGTAAATACGTGTTTCATAGGAAAGAGGTGCTATAATGGACTATTATAAGAGGATTGGAGCGATTTAAATGGAAGATAGATTAAAAACAATACTGTACAACGCAATTAGTCTTTTGATTGATGAAACATTTGAACAGTATGACAATGAAGAAGAATGGTTTGAAATGATCCAGAATGAATTAGGATGTACAAAGGAAGAACTTGAGCAGTATGGAATTTACATTACTGGATTAGGAAAAGATTTTATTGGAATATCATAGTAACCAACACAAAGGCAACCAGAGAATATATAACTTGTTGTCTTTTTAGTGCAAAGAAATGGAGGGTACGAAGTATGAGCAAAATTTTTGATGGAATTATGGGCGTTGTGACTGGTGATGCTTTGGGCGTTCCAGTTGAATTCAAGGAACGGGATTCTTATGAATTAACTGATATGATTGGGTTTGGAACTTATAATCAGAAGCCCGGTACATGGTCAGACGATAGTTCAATGACCCTTGCAACCCTTGAAAGTATCGGGCGTTTGGGTATAATTGACCCTTCCGATATTATGAACAATTTCTATGAGTGGTTGCAGAATTCCAAATTTACCCCGTGGGGAAAGGTGTTTGATGTGGGAGGAGCAACACGGCGGGCAATTGTAAGATATGCACATGGTATTGATCCGTTGAAATGTGGCGGTAAAACCCGTATGGATAACGGAAACGGCGCATTGATGCGTATTCTTCCCGTGGCTATGTTTGCGGAAGATGATCCACATGACAAAATGGTAACGGTGAAAAGGATTGCAGGACTTACCCATGATCACCCAATTTCACATATCGCTTGCTTCATCTATGCGTTCATGGTTGAAGATTTGTTGAACGGAATTGATAAGCGTTCAGCCCTTTCCAATACAATTCAGATTGTGGGTGGGGTTTTCGGTGAAACGGAAATGTGGCAAGAATTCCGTTTCCTTCCTAAAATTGATAAGTTTGAGCGTGACGAAATTAAAAGTTCCGGGTATGTAGTGGACACGCTGGAAGCTGCTATTTGGTGTTTCCTGAATTCATGCAGCTATCGGGAATGCGTTCTGCTGGCTGTAAACTTGGGTGGTGATACCGATACAGTAGCGGCGGTTGCTGGTGGGCTTGCAGGAATTTATTACGGTTATGGCATTGAAAGCGGTATTCCTGATGAATGGATTGCACAGATTCCCCGGAAAGAATGGATTAAGGGGCTATGTGATAAATTTGAAAACAAGAAAAAATAAAATGGGTAACTGAATATATTTGTAGCAATGGATGGCAGGATGTGTATATGGAAGAATTTGTAACTGCATATATAGACAATTGCCATCCGAAAAATAGAAGTCCAGCTTTGGTATAGTAGTGGTAAAGTTAGTCGTTAAATAATAATTTAACGTCAAAGTATTGCAATTTCTCAATAAACACATTATAATATGTAAAACACAATGCATTTTATACTTAATATATTATGGAGGAAACTTTATGTCATATCGGGAAGAACACAATGAAATACTTGCAAAAAAGATATATGAAGAATTAAAACAAATGCCGGACGTATGCCGCGATTATATAAAATATCTTGAATCACTGGAACGATCATACAACACGATTTATGGATATGTACATGATTTACAGACTTTTTTTTACTTTTTAACAGTATACAATCCGCAAATAAACACCTACAAAGATGTTACAATTCAGATTTTGGATTCGTTACGTCCTACAGATATACAGGAATATATGCATTTTCTGATTAGCTACAAGGATGATAACGGGGAAAAAGTCCCTGATCCTAATAAAAAAGGAAATAACGCTCAAGGCCGCGCCCGGAAACTGTCCAGTCTGCGAAATTTCTATAGTTATCTCATGATAAGTGATATCACTACCTCAAATCCGGCCAAATTAGTTGATTCTCCTCGTATACACAAAAAAAAGAAACCAAGATTAAATAAAGAAGAATTTTCTGAGCTACTCGATGGAGCTGCATCCGGTGTTGTTTTAGATGATAAAAAGAGCGCCTATGCGAAAAGGACCAACCTACGGGATTATGCGATCCTTGCGCTTCTATCCGGTACCGGAATGCGTGTATCTGAATTGGTTGGCATTGATCTTGATGATATCGACTGGAAAAAAAAGAAAATAATGGTCATTCGTAAAGGCGGATCCGAAGATTTAATATCACTCAATGATGAGCTGGTTCAGATCCTGCAGGATTACATTCAATTTGAGCGAAAATCGTACGATGATTCACAAAGAGCCTTGTTTTTGTCGTCTCGTGGTACTGATCGTAACCGTCTGACAGTCCGTTCTGTAGAACGAATAGTTGAAAAATACGGGAAAAGCACGGTGGCACTAAAAAAGATATCTCCACACTCTCTCCGGCGAGGATTTGGTACAGAGCTATATAAAAGCAGCCACGATGTATACTTGGTTCAGCAAGCGTTGGGACATTCTGATATTAAAGTAACTGCAGAACATTACATAGATGACTCGGAATCAGTTTCTGAAAGAATATCTGCATTTTCAAGCAATCTGATACATTAGAATGTGTAAAAAGAAAAAAAATTTTTTAAGAAAAATCGCAAAAAATAAACTGCATTTTCTGAAAAGTAGCATTGCTATCAAAATTAAAAACGATTTATAGCAATCATTTTTAATTTTGATAGCAGAAGTTGTAGGGTTCGCAAAATATGTTTATATAATCTCTCATCCAGTTCTTCTGATTCTTTTATATCCAGTCATAATACGCGCAATCATTGCTCTTTCATATTTATCACTATATTTTTCTCTGCTTAATACGCAAACCGTTTTATTATATCGAAGTCCTACTACGCCCGTTTTCTCATACTGTGCTAAATCTTTATAAAATTCGTTTATTTTTCGTTGCAAAGTATAACACACACAACTATAAATAAGTTCCTGTTGTATTTTATATTTTGAATTGCCTAAAATATATTTTGTAATCTTCTGTGAATCCAATTCATCAAATAAATATACATTGCCAAAATCATCATAATTGGTGTAACAAAATGTAGAACGAACTACTTCACCTATACCATAATATATCCCATCATTATCTATCATTGTGAATAATTCATTCCGTGTGTAGCAATTTATTCCTTCTTTGATCATATCAATGCTCTCTTCATAAGAACATATGTAATCTTTTATGTTCAGCATATATTATTCCTCTTACAGAAAAAAAGTAATTTCTACATCATATGTTGAAAATTTACGTATTTATGTCATTTTGGGGTGCTTGTTTGACTATGAAGTCTTTTCTTAATATGTCGAAAAAAATATCCAAATCCATCTTACTTACTGGATTTGGGTTATGCATGAACCAATTTTGACATACAGAGAATTTGAATCCTTGAGCATTTATTATGTCGTAAGAATTATTTTCTTCAAAGTGAAAATAGTATAAAGAAAGTAATTCTAAAATTTCGCATGACAAATTAAAACTGTAGAAACTTGGTTTGCATATCTGTTTATTATGTTGCTTTGAATCACAAAGTTTGTATGCACTACATATTGCGAATTATATATGTTAATTATATCTCACTGTATTTTTATGTCAAGTTAGAGTTTTGCTAACGTACGTAAAAAAAATAACTGCACATTAAAGTAATAAACATTTCAAAACAATCAAATTTAATTTTGATAGTCAGCTATCATTTTTAATTTAGATATTTGCCAATTTTCGTTCGTTATTTTACTTATTTCAAATATAAAACCATATTTCCAAAATTTCCTAAATATGCCTCTGTATATTCCTTCTCATCTTCTACAAAGTCAAAGCATAATGACAAACAATCCGGTGTATCGTCCCTGATAAATATTCCTTTTATGGCAGCATCAATGAATGTCTTTACTTCTATATTGTCGTTGTCTCTCATATTTTGCGTGGAACCATGGTTTACGACATATAACATTGCCTTTTGAGAAAATAAATTTGGATCATTCTCTTTTAACCACTGTTCAATGGCCGATCTATATCCGGAATAATATACATTGGGATCATATTCATATCGCAGCTTCCCCGCATACTTATCAATCGTAATCCGGTGTGGCAGCGGCTCATTAAACCGAAAATAATACATTCCTTCTTTCTTTTCAATATGAAGAGCCGGCTCTACAGGCATATATTGATAGTCTGTAATATCCGCAAGCATATTCCGGATAGATACTATTTTGCGGTATGAGGATGCAATTTGTTCTGTTCCACTGCTTAATTTCCTATTAAAAGTAGATATGTCATCCAAATTACAGGATGCATTATATAAATAATCGCATGTTTTTTTTAAATTATGTATTTCGCACAACAGTTCTTGTCTTGTTTTTTCTCTTAAATCCATTTTTCCCTCCGTAAAGTTTTGACACTCCCCACAGCTAAAGCAGGGGGATTCTTGCTTCTACCACTACTGCACAGCTCATACCTTACGATATTGCAATGTCTTACACAGTGTCCACAAGCTAGTATAGCTGTCAGTAATTAACTCGACTTTTTGACTGGCAACGTATCAACCACCACTTTTTCATTTGGATCAATTTCTTCAAGTTTGTACTTCCAATGATATATAACAGGTTCTTCATTTACTTCATCAAAGTATTTATATATACGCTGCACAAGTTCATCCTTAGTTTTTACACGAATGCCCTTGAGCATCTGGCGAGTAAGTTTACTGAAGAAGCCCTCAACAAGATTCAACCATGAACCGTGCTTTGGAGTAAATACAAATTCAAATCTTCCTGGTACGGTTGCGAGGTATTTTCTGGTTTCCTCAGAAGAATGAACTTTAAGGTTATCCAACACCAGACGAATCTTATCTGATTTTGGATACTTGTTATCAAGTTTTTTAAGAAATTCGATATAGTCCTTACTGTTATGGGACTCTTTAACGAGTGGAATCGCCTCACCTGTTTGCAAATCTATTCCGGCAAGCAGTGAAATGGTTCCAAGACGCCTGTACTCATAATCTCGGCTTATGGTCTTATGATTATTATCCGGCTGGATATCTTCTGATGTGGTGGCAATTGCCTGGATTCCAGGTTTCTCATCATAAGAGAGTACATGCACCACCTGATCATCTTCACAAAATGGAAGAAGTTGTCCTTTTTTATCGAACTGTAATGATAGCTGTTTATATACCAGAAGGACATTGTGCATCTTTTGGTCAAAATCCGGATCACGATTTTCACAGTAATAAGTTATTTTGTTAGGCTTAATATCTGCCTCTTCAAGTATTGTGCGAACCTTTGACTGACTTATAGTTGATAACCTTGTATAACCTGCATTTTCTGCAAACTTATTGATATGTTTTGTGAGAAGAGCACGTGTCCATACTTCTGCTGAATAGCCAAGATTAACCGGCTTCTGACATGCGATATTTATAATCCACGTCTTTTCGTCATCGGTTATTTCAGCATTACGACCACGACCGGGAGCATCAAACAAGGCGTTTTCGACACCGCCCTCTTTGAATTTATTCAAGCACAACATTACACTGCATCTATTGATGCCTACTTTATCAGCAATATCATTAATAGAAACACCATCAGCACGTAACAACAGTATTCTTGCTCTACACACGGTTTGTGCCTGTATTGTTCTAGCACGAGTTTGTAATTCAAGATACGAACGCTGCTCCTCTGTTAGTGTTATTGTGTTTACTTTTCTGCCCATGAATATGACCTCCCTATACAATTATATGAAGATTATATCATGGAATACTTATTGAGTCGAGTTAATTAAAAACATTTATACTAGATTATACTGTTTAGGCGTGTCCCGCCTTGCAGTTTATGTATATTTATGCTGACTGCATTTGCAGTCCTTGATTCAAAATATTTATACTTGCATTAGTATCCCTGTTATGTACGGTATGACAGTCCGGACACTCCCATACACGAATTGCCAGATTTTTCACCAATGGATTTTTATACCCACAGCAGGAACAGGTCTGACTGCTTGGGTACATTGTTGGCACTTTGATTACATCATTCCCATACCAAACAGACTTGTATGTAAGCATAGCAAAGAACTTACTCCACGCTGCAGAACCGATGTGCTGTGCCAGATTATGATTACGTATCATATTTTTTACTTTCAAATCTTCGATGCAGATTGTTTGGTTTTCACAAATCAGCATGGTAGACTGTTTCTGTAAAAAATCATTTCTCTGATTTGTAATCTTTTCGTGAACTAAAGCTACTTTAACACGCTGTTTGTTGCGGTTATTAGAACCTTTCTGTTTTCTTGACAGCCTGCGCTGTTCGCGAATGAGCTTACGCATTGATTGTTCAAGAAATTTCGGATTTGATACCACATTTCCGTTACTGTCAGAGTAAAACTCTTTAATGCCAACATCGATGCCTATGCGGCCTCCATTGTTTGGTCTTGGCTGTGGCTTAAATTCCACATTAAGGACAGCAAAATACCTGCCGGTAGTGGTATGTTCAATCGTTACATTGTTAATTTTTCCCACTTCCATAGACTGACGTATTTTAACATATCCAAGTTTGGGGAGTTTTATGTAGTTCCCTACAATACGAATATTGTCTTTTTGATTTACCGTTCTGTATGACTGGTGGCGGTTATGTTTACTTTTAAATGTTGGATGTGCTGCCCGTTTTTGAAAAAAATTTACGAACCCTCTGTCAAGATCACGCAAAGACTGTTGTAACGCAATAGAATCTACCACTTTCAGAAAAGCAAAATCTTCACACTTTTTAAGTTCTGTCAGCATTGAGGAAGTCTGGGAATAGCCGATTTTATTACCATTCTCATAGGCTTCATTACGCATGGCAAGACCTTTGTTGTAAAAGAGCCTGCAGCAGCCAAGTGTCTGATTGATTAAATTTTGCTGTTCCCTGTTCGGGTAGATTCTAAATTTGATACCTTTTTGCATTATCCCATTTTACCTTTTTGTCTTTGCGATGTTTTTGATTTTCAATATATTGCTTGATTACTTCCATTGGGGCACCGCCAACCGTAGATACAAAATAGCTGTTTGTCCAAAGAGTTGGCATTTTAGTCCTAAGATATGGAAACTCTTGCCTTAAAATCTTAGAAGTATAGCCTTTTAGGGACTTTACAGCTTTATGGACACCGAATTGCTGGGCTACTTCAATCAGTATGTGTACATGGTCTGACATGATTTCCATTTCCAGAATGTCTGCAGAAAGATTTACAGCATACTCACGGAGTAATTCCTTTAATCTGACATCCACACCGTTGGTTAATACTTTTCGCCTATACTTTGGACACCATACCACATGATATTTACAGGAATAGACGACATTGTTGTTTGATTTATATATTGTATTCATGCTTGTATTATACTGCTATTCAAAAGTTTATACAAATATATATTTGTCCATCTTCAATTACTTGCGTAGATTCGATGAACGTGTCTTATATCCCCATAGCTAAAGTAGGGGTTTTACGACACATTTGGATAATTTAGTATATTATACCACAATATACCTTTTTCACTTGCATTAATATGAAAATTATGCTATATTAATTGTGTTAAAAAAATTAATAAATAAATCGGGAATTCTTGTGAACCTACCCAGTTTCACAGTTTTCTATATAAGGACTGCCTCTTGCGGTCCTTTTTTTATGCCATATGGCATCTAAATCTAAATTACATGCTGCCAGCTCTGGTTGCATGTTTCCATACATACTAAAATTAAAAAGGAGGTGCTACTTATTCTTCCATTACGTCCATATCAAGAAGATGCAAGCAGGATCAAATCAATCTGCAAAGATTTTTTGCAGTTGGAAATGTCGGGGGAGATTGAATCTGCCCTCAAAAAAGTAATTTAAGGAGGAAATTTTATGTCAGCAAAGGTAATATTCCATTCCTATGTTTTGGATGGAAAAATAAAGTTTGATAAGGCATCAAATGGTGCCGACACAGCTTCGTTTTGTATAAAAAACGGAGATGAAAAATACAGAATGGTTCTCTTTTCGGATGGAACTGATCAGAGCCCATTTTCACGCATGAAAACTTGTGTTGAGAAAGGATTTTTGGACAAAGGAAAACCAATCTGGGTAGAGGCAGAAATGTCCTACTATGAGAAAACAATTATTTCAGAAGATGCTTGGAAAAAAATTTCCTCTACTGTTTCAAATAAGGTATTAGAGGACTTGTTTGGCAGCACGGAAAATCCATCAAAGGGAAAGTTCCCACGGTTTAAAGTAACCGATTGGGATTTCGCTATTCCAAAAGATTATTTGGATGCTCAAAAGGGAGTGAAAACAAGTGATCTAACAAATGAATCAAGAGAACCTGATATGAATCAGAATGATAGTCACGACAACAGTTCTGAAAAAAATAGCTCTATACAACCGCTGACTCTATCCGGGCGATTCAGTTTATAAAATGGGAGGTTAAAATGTTAAAGATTATAATCTTATGTGTAATTATATTTTTAATTATGCATAAAAAAAACAATGAAAAATCAACCGAATCAAAACCTGCCTCTTCATCTACACAAATTAAAGATACTTCTTACGAAAACTATAGCGATTATGAAAAATCGGAATTGTATTTTCACCATCGTTTGGAAATGGTTTTAAAAAAGAAATATCCTGACTTTGTGTCCTGGCAAACAACCCGTCAAGGGGTTTCGCTTCTGAATCAGGCAATCGAAGTTATTGTTGTCTTACCAGAAGAAAAAAAAGAACGGCTTTGGATTAGTCGTTCTGAGCTGATAGGATCATTTAAAATTCTTCTGGAAGAAGTTCCGGAAAAGAAAATTGCAGATGAAACCATCCCTGATGAATTAAGGGATTTTTTCGAGGTAAATGCAGGCATTATAGATGAAAAAATCAGGATAGCTGTGGAGAAGAAAAATAATTATGCATACTTCTCTTTTGGCAGTGAATCTGAGGATCTAAAGAAAAAGATTGTTGCTAAATTAGAGCAAACCATAGACGGTGTCATGTTCAGCTTATGTGACAATCAATTAGAAATGAACGTCCAGAATTTACTGGACGACTAAAATTACACAGAGGGCTGCGCCTTCCGCACAATGCGGTATCTTGATTTGGCGTATGCCTTACCATGATATTGCTGCGGAGGCATCCTCTTAAATATCAAAAATTGAATTGGAGGACAATATCATGGAAAAATTTTTAGCATCTGATGATGCTGTGTTAACAATCAAAACTGAGGCTGAGAAACAGAGTGTGTTAAAATAAGACAAAAATGATGATACAAGAGCCTTTACAGGTAGAACTGTAGAGATTCTTAATGTCTCTCGTTATTCTTTTATGGGAGAAACTGATTTTACAGAAGATGACGTGAATCATTACTGTAAGATCATTGATGAAATCTCTAACAAGATTTTGTTAGGAATTTCAACGGAAAAATAAAATACAAAATAACTACTACTCTCTGCTCCTTTTGGTGACAGAAGGTATAAATTAATAGCGTAAACTATCATTATCAATTTTGATAGTTAAAGGAGAAAAAAATGAAAACAATTTGGAAAAATAAGATAGTAGATGTAGAAATATATCTTGATCTTGAAAACAGTTTGGATGGAACAGCCACTATTTTGTCAAATAAGAACGTACTTGGAGAAGCAGCAATTTTTGCATTTAATTCTTACGAATATGCAGAACCTTTGTATTTCGTTGAATTACCGAAGATTTCTGCTTACCAAAAGATTACTCTTCTTGCCATGTTTGATACATGGTATGGAGATACTGACCAGGAAACAACTAAGTGGGCGTTAGAGTACCAGCTTTTAACAAGAATGCTGGTGAAAGAAAATGCGCTGATCCTAAATCCAAAACATTTAGAGTTGGATTTAGATATCCTTGAAAAAATCAAAAATATTATATGAGTCTAAGTTGCTAATAAGTATATTTTAGTCGTGAAAACAAAAACAAATCCAGAAAAAACGACTGAAATAGAAGTTGATAAAAATATTTATGACAAAGTTGTTATCAGCAATGAAATAATTGTTAATGTTACAATTAACAGAATAATAAACAAAGCTGTCAATTATCAAGTTTTTAATCAGGAATGTACATGATATGATATTACAAATGAGTTTTAAACGCAACTTGCAAGGAAATCAAAAAGATATGTGTAATATCACATAACTTTTTATAATTTGGATCGCTATAGAGCGGTCTTTTTTATGCCCTTTTTTGGCTTCTATATAGAGCAATTCTAAATTCCACTCTCCTATTCTGGATGAGTGTTTCCATAAATTACAGAGAAAATAATTTTTTATTTGGAGGAAAACAAAATGAATGATAATTTGAAAGCTTTTTTTACAAAAGCAGCTTCTTTTATTGGGATGCTGTCTTTTATACCTATTCAAATCTTTTTTGTAAACGATACGGAAGTAATCGGTGCTGCGTCAATCCTTTTTTTGGTATGTGCAATAACATTTGTACTGCCATATAAAATGCTCACGTTTGAGTATTGGGAATACGAAAATGTAGATAAGAAACCCGTACAACAACAAAACCATCGCGAACACGCAGCCTAAGGAGGATCCATTATGAACGCAACATATTTATTAATGGTTACTCCGGAAGATAACCACAATAAGTTTTATCGGATGCTGCCAAATTTCCCGGACCTTTCTCATTTTACGGTTGAATGGGGACGTGTTGGAGCTACAGCCATAAAGAAAATTTACAGTATGGCGGCATGGGATAAAATCTACAAAGATAAGATAACAAAAGGTTATGTAGATCAGAGTGATTTACATGACTGTGTAGTTACAGTCTTATCAGAGTCAAATTATGCTCCTATCGCAGATCAGCTTGTGGCTGAACTGGTAGACGCACTTTTGGCTTACTCGGACAATGCGATTAAAAAAAATTATATCGTGTTGTCCAAAGATGTAACACAGGCAATGATTGATCTTGCCAGGGAAAAAATCGATCAGTTATATTCAGTGACCTCTTTATCAGAGGTCAACGCCATACTCTCCCAGCTTTTTACCATTATTCCAAGGAAGATGGAAAATGTTGAAGATTATCTTGCTCATACAGAAATGGATGCTGCAGAGATAATCACCAGAGAAGAGGCGCTACTTGATATCATGACTGGAAAAGTCAATCAGAAAACAAGACATGAAAATAAATACCAAGACGGTATTTCCAATACCATTTTGGAGGAAAACAATCTGAAGATACGACCATGTACTATGGATGAAATACGTCATATTAAAAAGTATCTTGGAAAAGAATCAGAAAATAAGCTGAAAAGTGCATTTTATGTGAAAAATGAAGTAACCGAAGCGCATTTTTATGATTATTGTTCCAAGAATCAAATTACTGAAAAAGATATCCATTATCTTTATCATGGATCCCGTAATGAAAACTGGTGGAACATTCTAATCCAAGGTTTGTCATTACGTCCCAAAAAGTCTGTTGTCCGGACCGGCGCTATGTTTGGACACGGATTATATTTTGCTCTAAGAGCAAAAAAATCCATCGGCTACAGCTCATTAAAAGGAAGCTATTGGTCCGGTGGAACGTCATTAACAGGATTTTTAGCTGTTTACAAAGTAGCATATAAAAAACCTTTTAATGTTTATAAACATACGCCTGAATATAAGCTCTTTACCAAAGAAAACGTTCATAGGTTAGGCGCAGATGCAATATTTGCATCTAAAGATCAGGGAATGCTAGTAAATGATGAGGTTGTCGTCTATGATGACAAACAGGCAACAATTCGATATCTTATCGAATTAGCCTAACATGGTTTTGAGCGATTTATGTTGATTTTTATGGTTTGCAATGGTATAATATACTTTGTAAAACAAATTCAACAAAAAAATCGCAAATGAGACCATGAACATGTTGTTCGTGGTCTTTTTTTGCAAAAAAATAATTTTATGGTCCTTATATAGGACAGAAAAGGAGAAAAATATGAACAAAGTTATACTTATTGGAAGAATCACCAGAGATGCCGAGATCCGTTATACACAGGGGGAAAAATCTACTGCTATTGCAAGATTTTCTCTCGCAGTTGACCGCCGTTTCAAAAGAGATAACGACGAGCAGAATACAGATTTTATTAGCTGCATCGCATTCGGAAAAATCGCTGAATTTCTGGAAAAGTTCGGACGCAAAGGAACAAAATTTGTTGTGGACGGTCGTATTCAGACTGGCAGTTACAACAATAAGGACGGACAGAAAGTGTACACCACAGACGTTGTGGTGGAAAACATTGAATTTGCTGAGAGTAAAAACAGTTCAGGTTCAGGTGGCTCTACCAATCAGCCTGCTCCTGCTCCTTCTTCTTCTTCCGCTGGTGATGGATTTATGAATATCCCGGACGGAATTGATGAGGAGTTACCATTTAATTAAACGTTAGAAGAACACACAGCATAATAATTTTTTTTACAAAACCCACTTTTTGTTAAAAGGTGGGTTTTGTTTTTCCAGGAAGGAGAATTTTATGAAACTACCAAGAAGATTAAAAAATGAAGAAATTATGGTCAAAGTAGACCATCTCACAGAAAAAGATGTTACGCTTGTGCTTTACACAAAGCCAACTGTGATCATGAACATAATGGACGAAACGTTCGGTCCTGATGGATGGCAGGTGGAGCATACTGCTATTCCAAAAGGAAACGGTCACATGACCATGTTATGTAAAGTGTCTGTATATGATGAAAACAGAAAAACATGGATATCAAGGGATGATGCCG
>ERZ791893.1122-NODE-1122-length-15020-cov-2.484865_pt1 | contig 15020 bp, 10 predicted proteins | sample MGYA00510154_ERZ791893 | MGnify/ENA primary metagenome ERZ791893 (study PRJEB30046, sample SAMN00792068) | human gut metagenome | study: EMG produced TPA metagenomics assembly of the A metagenome-wide association study of gut microbiota in type 2...
CTTTAGTTATCTGATTTACAGAAACTTATTAACCAAGTAGTCTTGATTGACTACACCATAATTATACTAGGATATAGAAAATGAAATTTAATTTTAACAAAAAAATAGTTAGCACAATAGTGATATTGATTTTTGGCGTAGCAATTACAGTTGCAGCACTGTCTGCAAAGAATATAGCACTTGAAAATAAAACAAGTTCAGAAATAGCCACAGAGGCAGTATCAGCTACAGAGATGATATTGGATACAGAAAATACAGAGACTAGTAATGTGGAAAAGAATTCATCAGATTCCTCAAAAGACAAAGCAACAGTAGTCGATGATAAGGACAAATCTGGTGATACAAAGAGTTCATCAGAAAACACCGATAATAATGATTCCAGGGATTCATATGAGACTGATATAATGAAAAATGATGAATCAGAAAACACTTCAGACGATGTAAATAAAACAGGTGATAAGATTGATAAAAAATCTGAAATAAACAATTCAGGAGATAGTGGTTCAGGCACAGATGATTCAGATAATGACAATTCAGGAATGAATAATAATAATGAACCGAAATCTGATAACGGAGTGATAGAGCTTCCAATTATACCGATTGACTAATGTGACGTCAGTTGTGGTTTTACCTACATTTGAAGAAGAAACGTAAGAGGAGTTAATACAATGGAGGAAGTCGAATGAAGATAAAAAAGTTTTTATCATTGGTGTTAAGTGTGGCTATGATATTAGGTGTGGCTGTTCCGGTGGCAGCAGAACCGGTGTCAGTAGGACAAGGCGTTGAAGCAGAACAACAGCCAATTGTAGAAAATAGCATTACAAGTGGATATATTCTGAGTGATTTGGATTATAATACACCGGTGTATGAACCGGATGAGGCGGTGCCGTATTCTGATGATTGGGGATATTCTGCAGATGAAACTATAGAGAGCAGGTATCCGGCAAATGGAGTCAGCGATATCAAGGCGAAATATCCGCCTGTTCGTAATCAAAATCCTCTTGGCACATGCTGGACATTTTCGTCAATAGGTCTTGCAGAGTTTGATCTGATTAATGATGGTGAGTTGGATAAAAATATAGATCTTAGTGAACTGCATCTGGCATATTATGCATATAATTCGCTGTTAGATCCGCTTGGTGGAACAGTGGGGGACTATGCAAAGTACTATATGAATAATACAAGTGTTCAGTATGGTTATCTCAATCGTGGTGGCAACTATTTGATGGCGACACGCAGAATGGGACAGTGGTGTGGTCCGGTAAGCGAGAGTGATGTACCATATAGTAAGGTGGCAAGCAACGGATATACAGCAAGCACTATTGATACTTTTCTTAATACAGGTTTATCTGATGAATATGCATATTCAAAGGATAAGGCACATCTGGAAAATACATACATGATTAATATCAAGGAAAATGCATCAGATGTGAAAAAAGCCATAAAAAAATATGGTGCAGTGGGAATTATGTATAGTCATAATGATACCGGATATCATTACATAAATAACAGTTATAATGATAAAACAAATAACAGAGCAGGTCATGCGGTAATGGTTGTTGGATGGGATGATAACTATTCTAAAGATAATTTCAGAGATGGTGTTAAACCTGAAAAAGATGGTGCATGGCTTATTCGTAATAGTTGGGGAGACGGAACCGGTTCATATTATGATCAGAGTTATTTCTGGATGTCATATGAAACGTTTTCTTTATCCGATACGGCTTGGGTGTTTGATTTTTCTGCTAATGATGGATATGATAACAATTATCAGGTTGATGGAGGATTAAAGGTAGCCCATCAAAGCGGTTACAGGAAATTGGCCAATGTTTTTACTACTCAGACAAAACAGGGAGTATCTTCGGAGGACTTAAAAGCAGTTTCCCTGTCTATTACATCTAAAACAAATGTGAATTATACAATAGAGATTTATACAGATTTAAAAGATAAGACAAAGCCAACTAGCGGAACAAAGCAGGAGACTGCTACTACTACAGGGCAGACAACCTATGCCGGAGTATACACAATTCCACTTAAAGCAGCGGTTAATCTGAAGCCTGGGACAAGCTATTCGGTTGTAGTGACTACTGATATACCTGCCATTGACCTTGAGGCAGCGATGGTCGGTGATGTAAATTATAATAATGAAATGGTGTGGGAGAATCATGCGTCAAGTGATAATACGGCAAGCTATTATTTCTATGGTACAGGGTTGGCATATTCCCACAGTTGGAATTATAAGAATGTGTATGGTAATTGCTGTATTAAAGCATATACTGCCAATAATGTAGAAAAAGATTCTGAGAAGCTTGTTGGCAGGAGCCTTACTTTAAAAGATAATATTGATATGAACTACTATATGGAGCTTCCTGAAAGTATCAAATCAAACAGCAACGCATATATGGAGTTTACGGTGAATAATAGCCAGCCATATAAGGTCAGCGTAAACGATGCAATCCCTGTTGAGAAAAACGGAAAGGTTATATATAAGTTTGCATGTCCGCTAAATGCTGCACAGATGTCAGATACGGTTAAAGCTAAAATGGTGGTGGATGGTAATAGTGGAAATGAATACACTTACAGTGTAAAAGAATATGCCACCGAGCTCCTGTCAAAATCAAACGAGTATCCGGAAGAAACCATTAAGCTGGTGAAGGCACTCTTAAACTATGGAACGGCAGCGCAGAGCTTCTTTAAATATAACACTGATAAGCCGGCAAATGCTGGTTTGAGCGATACAGATAAAGCTGTCGCAGCGGCTGATTTTGCTGCATATAAGGCTGTTATTAAAACAGATAGTGCAAATAGTCAGAGTAATGGACTGACATATTACGGAAGCTCTCTGATATGTAAGTCTGAGATGACAGTAAGACATTATTTTATGGTGAACGAAGTCTGTGATATAAACAATTACAAGTTCAGCTATGTTAATGCAGATGGCAATGAAGTCAGTCTGACACCTAAAAAGGCTTCAGATGGGGTGTATTGTGTAGATATAAACGGAATAATGGCACGCAACCTGAATAGTAATTATGCATGCAAAGTCACAGGAAAGAATAAGACCTGTATTTTCGAGCTGGACTATGGTCCATTCAGCTATTCACAGAAGGTCATTAATAGCGAAAATTCATCTGCTGAATTAAAAAATCTGGTGAACGCACTATATTGGTATTGGTATTATGGATATAGAAATTAAAAAGACTGCATAATTAAAACCACCGCAGAATTTAACGCTTTAACTAAGCTAAATTCCTGCGGTGGTTTCTTTTGTGCTTATCTGCTTACAATGCTAATCACGGAAGACAAGACCGCCTTTCTGACATATGGGACAAAGAAATTCACTGCTCTCTGATAAAAATATGCTGTCATTTTCTCTTAATAATGACAGTATGATGGTCTGTGGCTGGACACTCAAGATTATAAATGATTGTATGTTACAGGGTAATCCGCTATACTAGATATAAGTGTAACGGATTATTTTAGTTATGCAGAAAGAGATGCAGGGTGGTAGGTGAAAAATTATAGATTCGGGTGAGGTGGATTTTTATGCAATTTTACCACTTTACTGTACTAAAATTTAATATTTTTTTTACAAAATATGCAAAATATGACAAAAAGTACTGGACAAAATGTCCTATATAAGGTAAAATGCATATATGCAATCAAGCAGCACATTTGAAGGTTGTGCAGATAGTATTGGGTATATTTTACGAATTGGGGGGATTTTTCATGAGAATATATCATGCTAAGGATTATGCTGATATGAGCAGAAAGGCTGCAAATATCGTATCGGCACAGGTGATTATGAAGCCTAACTGTGTATTGGGACTGGCTACAGGCTCTACACCTATCGGTTTATATAAGCAACTTGTTGAGTGGTTCAAGAAGGGGGATTTGGACTTTTCAGAGGTCATGACGGTGAATCTTGATGAGTACAAGGGATTAAGCCGTGAGAATGACCAGAGCTACTATTATTTTATGCATCAGAATTTGTTTGATCATGTGAATATTCCGGTTGAGAATACTCACCTGCCAAACGGCATGGAGCCGGATTCACAGAAGGAGTGCAAGCGCTATACAGAGCTGATTCAGTCTCTTGGCGGTGTTGATTTGCAGCTTCTTGGTATCGGGCACAATGGTCATATCGGCTTTAATGAGCCGGGCGAGTCTTTTGACAAGCAGGTACACTGTGTGAATCTGACAGAGTCTACTATTGAGGCCAATAAGCGCTTCTTTGCATCGGCTGATGATGTTCCGAAGCAGGCTTATACAATGGGCATCAAGACTATCATGCAGGCTAAGAAGATTCTTATTGTTGCAAGTGGTGAGGATAAGGCAGAGATTGTGCACAAGGCTTTCTTTGGACCGATTACACCACAGGTGCCGGCTTCTGTATTGCAGTTGCATAATGATGTTACGCTTGTAGCGGATGAGGCTGCACTGAGTTGCTTGTAGATGTTTTTTAGTTGAGAAGGTGCATGTATATGATAATAAAAAATGCAAGGGTATTTACAGAGGATGGCAGCTTTATGCAAGGCGATGTTGTCGTTAAGGATGGCCGTTTTGACAGTGTTTTGGAGAGAACAGCTGACACGGACGCGGCTAATGACAGCGCATCGCAGGAGATTATAGATGCATCAGGTCTTATCATGATACCGGGTCTTGTGGATATTCATTTTCATGGATGCAAGGGAGCTGATATGTGTGACGGCACCGCAGAGGCGCTTGATGTGATTACAGCATACGAGGCTTCTGTCGGAGTGACGAGCGTGTGTCCGGCTACTATGACCATTCAAAGGGATGAGCTTTTGAGTGTCATGAAAAATGCCGGTGATTATAATTATCATGGTGGTGCACATCTTGTAGGTATCAATATGGAGGGACCTTTTATCAGTCCTTCTAAAAAGGGCGCACAGGCGGCAGAGAATATCATGCGATGTGATTATGATTATTTCTGCGAGCTTCAGGATGCGGCCCATGGCTTGATAAAGCTTGTAGATATCGCTCCGGAGGAGCCGGGTGCGATTGAGTTTATAGACAAGGTAAGAGGAAGTGTTGTGGTTTCAATAGCACACACAGCGGCTGATTATGACACAGCGGTAGAGGCTATTGAGCATGGGGCAAGCCATGCCACACATTTGTATAATGCGATGCCACCGCTTCATCACAGGAATCCGGGAGTTATCGGGGCTGTGAGAGATTCAGAAAAGTGTCATGCGGAGCTCATTTGTGACGGAGTGCATATTCACCCGTCGGTTATCAGGGCTACATTTGCCATGTTTGGTGCGAAGCGCATGATTTTAATAAGTGACAGCATGAGAGCCACAGGGCTTGAGGATGGTGAGTATACACTCGGTGGACAGGCAGTAACGGTCAGAGGTCCGCTTGCCACACTCCATGATGGGACAATTGCCGGTTCGGCAACCAATCTGATGGATTGTATGCGGTTTGCAGTAAGGCAGGCAGGCATTCCGCTTGAGGAGGCAATTATGTGTGCTACAGCCAATCCGGCTAAGGAGATTGGCATCTATGATGAAGCAGGCAGCATTTCTGCAGGAAAGAGAGCGGATTTTGTGCTTCTCAATGAAGATTTGGATATTGTGAGTGTGTATATCGACGGAAAGGAGATATCATGTTAGGTTTTTTTAAGAATAAGTCAAAGGAAAAGGTGATCTGTTCTCCGTGCAACGGCAGAGTGGTTCCTATTACAGAGGTTCCGGATCCTACTTTTTCTGATAAGATATTGGGAGACGGCGTGGCCGTGATTCCTTCTGAGGGCAGGTTTTACGCTCCGGCGGATGGTGAGGTGACAGCTGTATTTGATACGTTGCATGCTTTTACCATGACAACCACTCAGGGTGTTGAGCTGCTTTTACACATTGGTCTGGATACGGTGATACTAAAGGGTGGTCCTTTTACATCACATATTTCTGTTGGTGATCAGGTGAAGAAGGGCGATCTTTTGATGGAGGCTGACCTGGAGCAGATTAAGGCAGCAGATCTTAATATCATCACTCCGGTTTTAATTGGCAACACTGCTGATTATAGTGAGATAAAGATGCTCAAAGAGGGTGATGTATCCGTCGGTGATGAGATTTTAAGTCTCGCGTAGATTTGGGTAATAATAACGAACTATATTGGAGTATCTCCAGTTTAGTATATATAATGTAAAGGAGGGGAAATTTATGAAATTTCTTCAAAAATTGGGTAAAGCTTTAATGCTTCCCGTAGCAGTACTTCCTATATGTGGTATCCTCATGGGTATTGGATATTTTTTATGTCCTGCAACCATGCAGGGTGGTGACATCGAGGGTGTGCGAAATTTAATAGGCCTGTTTTTAGTTAAAGCAGGGGGCGCCTTGATCGATAACATGGCCATCCTTTTTGTAATCGGCGTTGGTGTCGGTATGTCAGAAAAGAACGACGGTACCGGCGGTATTGCAGCTTTAGCTTCATGGCTGATGATGACAACACTCCTGTCTACAGGCTTTGTTACCACAATCATGCCATCTATCGCTGACAGCGCTACAAAGACACTTGCATTCGACAAGATTGCAAACCCATTTATCGGTATCTTAGCCGGTGTTATTGGTTCTTTGTGTTACAACAGATTTAAGGATACAAAGCTTCCTGACTGGCTGTCATTCTTTAGTGGCAAGCGTTGCGTAGCAATTATCGCAGGTGTTGTTTCAATCCTTGTATCTGTAGTATTACTGTTTGTATGGCCATTACTTTTCGGTGCTCTTGTAGCTATCGGTAAAGCAATCGTTGGTCTTGACGTAGTCGGCGCAGGTATTTATGCATTCCTGAACCGTCTGTTAATCCCTACAGGATTACACCACGCATTAAACAACGTATTCTGGTTCGATACTATCGGACTTGGAGACCTCTCTCATTTCTGGGCAGGCGAGACATCAAAGGATGTTTCATGGAGCCTCGGAATGTACATGTCAGGTTTCTTCCCATGTATGATGTTTGGTATTCCTGGTGCTGCACTTGCCATGGTTAAGTGTGCAAAGACTGCTAAGAAAAAGGCTGCCATCGGTATCCTTGCTTCTGCAGCTATCTGTGCATTCATCTGTGGTGTTACAGAGCCTTTCGAGTTTGCATTTATGTTCCTTGCTCCTGTTCTCTATGTGATTTATGCTTTACTTTATGGTATTTTCACAATGATTACAGTAGCTCTTGGATTTAGAGCAGGCTTCTCATTCTCAGCCGGCGCGATGGATTTATTATTCTCATCTTCACTTCCGGCTGCAGCAAAGACATGGCTCATCATTCCTCTTGGAATCGCAGCTTTTATCGTATTCTACATTGTATTCTATTTCGCTATCAAGAAATGGGATCTTAAGACCCCTGGTAGAGAGGACGATGATGTCGAGGCAGAGAAGAAGGCAGTGCTTTCTAACAATGACTACACAGCAGTAGCAAAGACTATTCTTGAGGGCTGCGGTGGCAAAGACAATATTGCAAGCATTGACAACTGCATCACAAGACTCAGACTTGAGGTTAAGGATATCACTCAGGTTGATGACAAGAAGATTAAATCTGCAGGTGTTGCAGGCGTTATGAAGCCTGGTAAGAATTCTGTTCAGGTTATTATCGGAACCAAGGTTCAGTTTGTTGCGGATGAGTTTTCTAAGCTTTGCGAGTAGATTTGTTCTGCAATATAGCAGTGTTGATTCACATTAGGTGATTCACATAATTTCATAATACATGATTAAAAGCCACACCGGGTTATGCCTGGGGTGGCTTTTTTAGTTGGTTCGGGACGTAAGCTCCGCCCGGTCGTGGTGGTAATCCGCCTAGGAGAGTGTTACTGGTCATACTGTTAGGTGTGAACAGTAACAATGAGATGGATAGAAAGGATGGATAGAAAGAGAGTATTTACTGTTGACATTTGATGGAAATTACCATTAAAATTATTGTTGAGAAGGTTACAGTAAAAGGAGTATGGTGTCAATGAAAAAGAAACCTAAAAGTATTAATGCGCTGATGGCATATATGCGAGATGAAAAAGGTTTGAGTATTTCTGGAAGTAGTGATAAGAAAAAACTTAGATATATGGGTTATTTCCATGGATATAAAGGGTATCGTTTTCATAATAATCCAGCGAATACATATGCATTCAATTCCTTTGATGAGGTGCAGGCAATCTATGACTTTGATATGGCGATTAAGACAATGTTTTATCCGGAGATAATGTTTTTGGAAACTGCATTTAAAAACTATGTTTTGGAAGTTATTTTGGAAGATGCTGAAAGTAAAAGATTTGCGAATATATATGCGAAATTGTTAACGGATTACAAAGCTTATCCGATAGGTAGTAATGATTATAAAAAAGCAATTAATAAAAGAATGAATCTTAGAAATAAAGTATATAGTCTTATTTCCCGAGATTATGGTAAGAGGTTTATAGTGAATCATTATTATGACAAGGATCAGCCGCTTCCTATATGGGCAATTTTTGAATTAATTAGTCTTGGTGAATTTGGTACATTTGTAGATTGTCTTGATCAAAATACCAGGAAAAAAATTTCTAAGAGCGTAGGCATAAAGGTTGCTTATGACAGAGATGGTAAATTGTTACCATTGATTGTATATGCCTTAAAGGATTTAAGAAATGCTGTAGCACACAATAATACGATTTTTGATGCTAGATTTAAAACGGGTAAGGTAAGCTTGAGAATTGCTAAGTGTATAAGTGCAGAGACAGGAATTAATAATATTACATTTGAGTCTATTGTTGATTATGTGATTCTTATAAGCTTTATGATGAAACTATTAGAGTGTCAAAAGAAGAAAATTATGGCATTTATTCGTTTGTTCGAAAAGGACTGTGAAGAACTTAGGGGAAAAGTTTCTACGTCCATTTTCAACACAGTTGTGTATACAGATACCAGAACGAAGTTGAATTTATTAAAAAAGTATTTGTAGAGAATTCAAAAATATTTGTGGAAACTTCAAAAGTGCTATTGCATAAAAGTATTCATTATGGCATAATATATTACAGAATTGCGGCGGACGTCTGCGGACTATGCCTAAGGGAGTTGGATGCGTCCGGCTTCCTTTTTTATTTTATAGAAAATATACATATAGGTTTTGATTGTGTGTATATTTACTAAAAAAGAAGTTCGAGAGTTGTTAGTATCATCGAGCAATCTTAAATGATAGTTTAATAAGCTGGTATTTATAAGGATTCAAGCATTTGCTCGAAACCTTTTTTAGTTTACGCGACATAGGCGCGTACTATCGGGAAAAGTCACTAACATACCCAAATAGTGGGGAATGTATAGCTTTACAGCAAGGGTTGAAAAACAAACAAATGTTTGCTATAATAAATGAAGCGAGGAAATAAAAGTATATTAGGTTTAGTAATTTAAGTATTTATTTAATTTATTGTAATTAGGGAAAATCCAATATCAATCGGTTGATAGAAAGAGTGATTTTATATGAACATATGGCTAAAGTTAAGGAAAACAGTAGCAATTACACTATGTGAGTTACTTGCAATTGCTACAATTTTTACAGGCTGTGCCTCCACTGATTTATCCGGCACGGAAGCTGCCGGGTATTCTGCCGGAGCTGTTGGAGCAGATGAGGATTCTTCCGGTGCTTTAGGCAGCAAGGATAAAGTGGATGGGCCGCAGGAGAATCTTGTAAACAACAATTCTTATGTTTCCCTTGATGCTATTCCGGCATATGATGGCAAGGCATACGTGGCTGTCAACAATAATGAGCCTTTTTTTACGGACAGCGATATGACTACCACTGCTTTTGAAAATTACAGTGATTTGGATTCACTTGGCAGATGCGGTGTGGCTTATGCCAATATCTGCAAGGATATCATGCCGACTGAGGAGCGTGGCAAGATAGGCATGATAAAGCCATCAGGCTGGCATACGGTGAAGTATGATGTGATAAAGGACAGGTATTTATATAATCGCTGTCATCTTATTGGCTATCAGCTTGCCGGCGAGAATGCCAATCCAAAGAACCTTATTACCGGCACGAGATACCTGAATGTGGAGGGCATGCTGCCGTTTGAGAATCTGGTAGCGGATTATGTAAACAATACAGGAAATCATGTGCTTTACAGAGTGACTCCGATGTTCTCGGGCAGCAATCTAGTTGCAAACGGCGTTCTCATAGAGGCAAAGTCGGTTGAGGATAACGGTGGCGGCATACTTTTTAATGTCTATTGCTATAATGTGCAGCCCGGAGTCGGAATAAACTATGAGAATGGTGACAGCTGGCTAGATGGCACCACTCCGCAGCAGAGCGCTCAGACGGGTACACCGCAGAATGAAGGCTCGCAGAGCAGCGCTGGAAGCGGGGCAGGAGAAAACGGCTCTTCAGGCAGTACAACAGGAAGTGCATCATCAGGCTCAGACAGCTCAGCAGTAGAAAATAGCGCTGCAGATTCCTCAAACAGCGAGACGATGGTCCATATCACAGCGACCGGCAAGAAATATCACCGTGCGGGCTGTCGGACCTTGAAAAAGAGTGACACAGAGGTAACGCTTGATGAAGCAAAATCCATGGGTTTGTCTCCGTGCGGCATCTGCAATCCGCCGCAGTAGATGTGCATTAGCATTTGCAATCCGGCGCAGTATATGTGCATTAGCATTTGCAATTCACCGCAGTAGAAGCACATTAGCATTTGTAACCTTTCACAGCAGATGCTCGTTAGCTTTGCAGTACAACCAAGTTTATTGAAGAAACTAGGAAGAAACCGTGCAAATGAAAATATTGTCACAGAGTAAGGGCTGCAAGCTACGGCACTACTAGGGCGCACGCATATGCATTTGATTGAGCGAATAGCGAAGCCACTTAGATACTGTAGGATTATGCACATGAAGCACAGAAATGACTTGCCATGGAGGGCAAGTCAAGGAGAACCGCGCCATGGACGGCGCGTTTCGACGGTTTCGTCAAGCATAGAAGCGCAAAAAGCATAATCCGTACAGTATCTTAGCGGCAAAGCGTAGCGAAAGCAAAGCATATGCGTGTGCTCTAACGGTGCCGTGGCTTGCAGCACGTCCTATAGCACATCCAGCAAAATCCCCTGTAACCCTTGACGATTGCAAAACCGAAAAGTATAATAGAATAGCTAATGAATTCAATATTTTAATATAGATGGAGGAAACCAAATGGCACTGAGCAAAAAGCCGGTCAACGGCATGAAGGATATACTACCTGCAGAGATGGAAATCCGTGATTATGTGACAAGTGTGATCAAGGATACATACAGAAGCTTCGGATTTACACCGATAGAGACACCATGCATGGAGAATATAGCAAATCTCACAAGCAAGCAGGGCGGAGAAAATGAGAAGCTGATCTTCAAGGTAATGAAGAGAGGCGAGAAGCTGAATCTGGAGACAGCAAAGGAAGAGTCGGATGTAGTAGACTTTGGAATGCGCTATGACCTTACAGTGCCACTTTCAAGATATTATTCAAACAATGCCAACAACCTGCCATCGCCATTCAAGGCACTTCAGATGGGCAGCGTGTGGAGAGCAGACAGACCTCAGAGAGGACGCTACAGACAGTTTACGCAGTGTGATATAGATATACTCGGAGAGCCAAGCAATCTGGCAGAGATAGAGCTGATTACAGCAACCACTACCACAATCGGCAGACTCGGCTTCGAGAACTTTGAGATAAGAATCAACGAGAGAAGAATCCTTAAGGCAATGGCGGCTTACAGTGGTTTCGCTGAGGAGGACTACGACAGCGTATTTATCACACTCGATAAGATGGACAAGATAGGAGTGGAAGGCGTTGCAAGTGAGCTTGCACAGGATAGCTATCCACAGGAAAATATTGACAAATATCTTGAGTTGTTCAAGCTTTTGGAGCAGACAAGGGATGTCACTGAGGGTGTAAATATACTTTCAGAAAAGCTCGGTGAATATTTAGACGAAGAAGTGGTTACAAATATGACAGAGATAGCTACTGCTGTCAATGCCACAAAGGGAGCAAAGTTTGAGCTCGTATTTGACCCTACACTTGTTCGTGGAATGAGCTACTACACAGGAACTATTTTTGAGATATCAATGCCTGAGCTTGGCGCAGCCTGTGGCGGTGGCGGACGATATGATAAGATGATTGGAAAGTTCACCGGAAATGATGTACCGGCCTGTGGTTTTTCAATCGGTTTTGAGAGAATTATCCTGCTTCTCATGGAGAGTGGATTTAAGATTCCTGAGAGTCCAAAGAAGGTGGCTTATCTGGTTGAGAAGAAATATCCGGCAGACAAGCTTGTTGATGTCATGAACCAGGCAAAAGACGCAAGAGCAAACGGACAGCAGGTGCTTGTTGTGCGAATGAACAAGAACAAGAAATTCCAGAAGGAGCAGCTTATGAAAGAGGGCTACGAGGAGTTTGTTGAGTTCTTTAACAGATAGGAATCTGATAAGCAGCAGTTTAGCTGTGTAGCAGCGGTACCAAACAGTTATTAGAATAAATATATAGTAGAAATATAAGGAGTATAAAATGGCAGAATCAATGCAGGGCTTACATAGAAGCCATAGATGTACAGAGGTATCAAATGCCAATATCGGTGAGAAGGTCACTGTTATGGGCTGGGTACAGAAGAGAAGAAATTTAGGAAGTCTCATTTTCGTAGATCTAAGAGACAGAAGCGGAATACTTCAGATTGTGTTCGGTGAGGAAAATGTAGGTGCAGAGGGCTTTGAAAAGGCAGGCACCTTAAGAAGTGAGTTCGTCATCGCAGTTGAGGGAACTGTCCAGAAGAGAACAGCCGCTGTCAATGAGAATCTAAAGACAGGTGATATAGAGGTTATTGCTACATCAATCAGAGTGCTTTCAGAGGCACAGACACCTCCGTTCCAGATTGAGGAGAATTCAAAGACCAGCGAGGACATCAGACTTAAATACCGTTATCTGGATCTTCGCCGTCCTGATATCCAGAGAAATCTCATGCTCAGAAGCAATGTGCTTCGCGTGATGCGTGACTTTATGGCAAACGAGGGCTTTTTGGAGATAGAGACACCAATCCTTTGCAAGTCTACACCGGAGGGTGCCAGAGATTATCTCGTGCCAAGCCGTATACACCACGGACATTTTTATGCGCTTCCACAGTCACCACAGCTCTTTAAGCAGCTTCTGATGGCTTCAGGCTATGACAGATATTTCCAGATTGCACGATGCTTCCGTGATGAGGATCTGCGTGCAGACAGACAGCCTGAGTTTACACAGGCCGATATGGAGCTTTCATTCGTAGATATCGATGATGTAATCGAGGTAAATGAGAGACTGTTAAAGCACCTTTTTAAAGAGGTCATAAATGTGGATGTTGAGATTCCGTTTAAGCGTATGCCTTGGCAGGAGGCTATGGACAGATTTGGTTCTGACAAGCCTGATACACGCTTTGGTATGGAGCTTTGCGATGTTTCGGAAGTTGTAAAGGACTGTGGCTTTGGAGTATTCACAGGAGCTCTTGAAAACGGTGGCTCTGTCCGTGGTATCAATGTAGAGGGACAGGCAAAGATGCCTCGTAAGAAGATTGACAAGCTTGTAGAGCATGCAAAGGGCTGTGGAGCAAAGGGACTTGCTTATCTGTGTATCAATGAGGATGGCACATACAAGTCATCATTTGCCAAGTTTATGACAGAAGCTGAGCTTGATGCACTTGTTGCAAAGATGAACGGAAAGCCGGGAGATTTACTCCTTTTCGCAGCTGACAAGAATAAAATCGTATGGAATGTACTTGGAGCGCTTCGTCTCATGCTTGGAGCTGAGCTTGGCCTGATTGATGAGAACAAGTACAATTTCCTCTGGGTAACAGAGTTCCCACTCCTTGAGTGGTCTGATGAGGAAAACAGATTTATGGCAATGCATCATCCTTTCACCATGCCTATGGAGGAGGACTGGGACAAGATAGACTCAGATCCGGGCGCAGTTCGTGCAAAGGCATATGATATAGTACTCAATGGTACAGAGCTCGGTGGAGGCTCAGTGCGTATCCATCAGGATGACATCCAGGAGAAGATGTTTGAGGTGCTTGGCTTCACAAAGGAGCGTGCGCATGAGCAGTTTGGATTCCTGCTTGATGCATTCTCATATGGTGTACCGCCACACGCAGGACTTGCTTTCGGTGTTGACCGTATCTGCATGCATATGCTGCATACAGACAATATCAAGGAGGTTATTGCATTCCCTAAGGTAAAGGACGCTTCGGACCTCATGTCAGAGGCACCCGGAACTGTAGATCCAAAGCAGCTTGAGGAGCTTGGAATAGCTGTGGCTGCAGAGGAAGATGAGGAATAACACTATAATATGAATTTGAAAAAAAATATTTTCAATGCGATTACCATAATACTGCTCGCCGCACTTATTGCGGGGGCAGTATTGCTTAATAACAGGATAAAAAAGCTCGAGACACAGATGTCATACACCTCAGACAACACATCGGTGATACTTTCCGATGTGCAGACCATGCAGGATGATATCAAGTCCACCCTTGAGGAGGAGGCCAGCCTCATAACAGACTGGGACATTTCCTTAAAAAGTGCAGACTTTACCGATATGACATACACAGTCTCTGTCTCGGTGGTGCCAAAGGAGTACACAGAGGATACAAAAACCAGTGTATTTTTCGGTACAAACGAGATACCGCTCGAGCTAAACGGCATCAAGTATACGGGCGAGGCCACACTTCCGCTGTCTGAGGACTATGCAGGCAATGTGACATTTCTGTTTGTTGACGGAAATAAGAGAAGCACAGAGGTGCTCGATGAGTTTGAAGGTGTGACATCAGTGTTCAAAAATGTAGCATCAGGCATACTTGCCGATAAACCAACCTTTGACAATGGCAGCATAAAGCTTGGCACTGATGTAGATGTAGCAGTCATGGGAAATGATTACTTTGACTTTAACAGTGTGCAGCTCGTAGTTGCAAGCTCAGATACAGAGCTAAAGACATACGATATCCGACAGCTGTTGGCAGAAAACGGCACAGACAGTGCAGACTCTGCAGACACAGACTCCAT
>ERZ791893.1164-NODE-1164-length-14682-cov-2.001914_pt1 | contig 14682 bp, 5 predicted proteins | sample MGYA00510154_ERZ791893 | MGnify/ENA primary metagenome ERZ791893 (study PRJEB30046, sample SAMN00792068) | human gut metagenome | study: EMG produced TPA metagenomics assembly of the A metagenome-wide association study of gut microbiota in type 2...
CCACATCCACTCGCTCGCCGTGCAATAGAGCGTCGCGGACAGTTTCCGGCTGCCGACCCGGAGGGCGAACTTTCCGGGACCTTCCCCGTCGTACCAGGGGGCGACCCAGTTGAACGTCCGGACGTAGACCCGGTAGGTTCCCGTTTCCGGGAATTCGACCGTCGTCACGGCGTCCGCCACGGGTTTGCCCATGCCGTGCGCGATGAGGTAGGGCGAACCCATCTGGTCCATGAACTGCTGGTCCACGGCCCACCCGCCCTTGTCGCGGAAACTCTCGGCCTCGACCAGGACGCCGCTCCCGAAGGAGGCGGTGACGGACAGCAGCAGCGCTGCGGAAAGCAATGCAACCCTCTTCATGGTTTTTCAGGCGTTAGTTGATCTGTACTTCGTGCAGTTTCACCCAGCCTTCGGCCGTTTTTTCGTTGTTCACGGCGAGCTGGATGGCAGGCCGGTTCTCCTTCGTCGTGTCAACGATGGCGATGCCCCACGTGTATTTCCCCGCGGGAAGATCGACGGCCGGCGTTTCGAAGGTGTAGGAGAAGGGCTTGCTCTCGACCCAGGTCGAAGGCTCGCAGTCCTTGTCGACGAAGACCTTCTGCGCCTTGTCCGAAGCGTCGATCAAAGCGAAGGCCACCTTGTATTTGTAGTTCCACTGCGGCAGGTTGTTCGGGAAATAGCCCCAGCCCATGTTGCGCCAGCGCGAAGCGACCTTGACACGGCTGCCTGCGCTCACCTGGTCGGGAACGATCACCTGGTCGGGATAGAGACGGTAGCCGCCTTCGGAGACGAAGCGCTGCACGAGGCTGAAGGCATCGTTGAACCACGACTCGGTCTCCTGGCCGACACGGAAGTCCATCATGTTGACGCGGGCTTCGGCCGAGGAGTCGAATTCGCCCTGGCGGACATCTTCGGGGTGTCCCTGGCGGTAGCCGGCCGGGTCGTTCCAGTAGCTGTGGCTGCTGACGATATATCCGCCCTCCATGATGATGGGGACCTTGTAACGCCATTGTGCGGCGATTGCCTTCTCCCAGGTGCTGTAACCCCAGCTGGAGTTGTTCATGCCGAAGGCGTCGGAGCGGATGCAGTAGCCGTTGCTGATGGCCAGGGCCACGAGGCTTTCGCTGTTCGGGTTTGCCGTGCCCTGGCTCGTGGGATGGCCCAGTACGCGGTGGTAGTTGATCACCAGGGGAACCTTCGTGAAGTGTTTGGCGTAGAGCTTGGTGATCCAGTCGAGGACTTCGCGCTTCACCGTTTCCGTATTCTCATCGACAGCCGATACGTCGTCCTTGTTGTAAGCCACGCTGTGGCCCTCGCCCCACTTGCCGAGGCCGTAGCCGTCGATGAACGAGGTGTATTCCGGATCGTTGAACTCCTCGGCGAGGGCTGCGACGAACTTCTCGTAGTAGCGCTGGAAGATCGGGTCCTGCGGCATCGGGGTCTTGCGGTCGGGGTATTTCGGCTCCGACATCGCGTATTCGGCTCCGGCATCGTAGACGAACTGGGGCGTATTGGCGCCCTGGTCACGTCCGTCCACCACGACGCGGAAAGCGATGGGGAGTTTCAGCTCCCGGGCTTTCTGAACCAGTTTGTAAACCTTCGAATCGGGGTCTTTCCAAGCGTACTGCCCGTCTGCGGGATTCAGCACGGACCATTTCGTGCGGATATAGCAGGCCGAAGCGTAGTCCGCCACCCTTACGTTCTTTCCGAGCAGCGGTACGTAGATCTCCTTGTCGAAATAGGAGGGATCGTAGTCCGCGCTGACATACATCACCCAGCCGTTGAGCGGGTTGTGCAGCACTTCCGACTTGTTGTAGGCGGGCTTTACGGTCACACCGGCAACTTGGCCGCCTTCTTCGCCGCCGCCGTTGTCCTTCGAGCAACCGCAGGAAGCGGCGCAAAGAAATGCTGCCAGAAGACAGCCGGTCATCAGATTTCTCATGTGTATCATGTTGCTGTTTTTACGATTGATTGTCGTTGTAATGGAATATTGCCGTATCTTCCTGTCGGCCGGAACCCAGTCTCCATTCCGATACGGCAATATTTTTCAGTCGTGCGGTCCGGCGTTATTTGTTCCGGGCCAGGATCGTCATATTGCGCAGGTCGAGAATCAGTAGATCGGCGGAAGGAACATCGTAGTAAGAATTTCGCACCGCGCTGGACACTCCGCCATGCAACTCGCTTACCTTACCCAGCGGTAGCGAAATCTCCTGCTTCTCCGTATCCGTTTTGGGAGGACAAGTGAAACAATAGGAGTGGGACAGATCAAAAGGTTTGCCGTTCGACTGCATGAGAGGTTTGCCTTCGCTGTCGGTAAATCCCTTTGCCAGAGCGAACTTCATCTTTCCCTTGTACTTCGTACCGTTATGCTTCGCAGCATCGTAAACCAGTATCTGCGGATCGGCCATACTTGGCTCGAAAGTAACCTCTTTCGTTCCCCAACCTGTGCCGGCGCCGTACAGGTACAGAACACCGGTTACCGGAATTGTCACTTCGGGATTGGAAGCATCCCCAGTCAGATGGAACGTTACCGACAGCGGCTTCAGATCGGTCGCCGGAGAGTAAATGCGCACCTGCTTCTTCTCCATGTCGATCAGCAGGCGGTAGTTGCCGGCGCTCGGGATATTCCACGAAACGGGGGTTTCCGTCATCTTCACGTCGACAAGCTCCCCGTCGCGGAGCGCGCCGTTGCCGTCGCTCGGAACGATGTAGTAGGTCTGACCCTCCAGCTCGACGGGAATCTGCAACTCGCCGATGCTCAATTCGCCGTACCAGGCATAGAGGTTCGCATTCTCGACCGTCTTTTCGATCTCCGTCACGCTGCTGATGGCCGTGCCGGAAAGCGACACCTTGTCGGCATCGAAGACATCGACCTTGATCGGGGTTACGGTCACCTCCACGGTGCGCACTTCGGGCATTTCGTATGTGGGGCCGCCCGCATACTCCGCGATGACGCGGAACGCCAGCGTGAAGGTCTTGTTTACGGGCACTTTCCAGCGCTCGTTAGCCCAGTTGTTGATTTGCTCGGAGGTGTAGCTCCGGCTGAAGATGCCGTCGTCTTCGCTCGTCACGATGGCGGTGGACGAACCGAAGTTGTTGTTCAGCAGGTCCAGTTTGGTCGTGTAGGACACCAGATACTCGTCGGGCATCGGACGCGCGGGCGTCCAGTCGAAGGTCAGTACCGTAGCCGAAAGGTCGTTTTCGTCCAAAGCGATCTGGGAGGCGGAGGCGGTCAGCTCCAGAGTTTCCCGGACCGGGTCGCTGTCGTGTTCGTACGGGTCCCATTCACAGGCCCACTGGCCGAGTGCGAAAAGGGTCAGCAGCGACAGGTTGCATGCAAATTTTATCTTTTTCATAACTGTTTTTTTCGTGGTTGCTGATACGGTCCGGAATCTGCCGGACACATTCTTGTCTGATCCGCCCGGAGGCGGGGACGAAGGTTTTTAGCCTTCGTAACCTTCATATCCGGGATTCTGCGGGAAATTGCCGACATTCGCGTCGCGGATAGCCTGCGGAATGGGCCACAGCACGTGGAAATCCTGGATGAGGTCGCGCGCCTCGGGGTTGTACTTTCTCACGCGTTCGAGCAGTTTGCCCGTGCGTATCAGCGTGAAGCGGCGGCTCTCTTCGCCGTAGAGTTCGCGGATGCGCTCGTCGAGCAGGAAATCCATCGTCATCTCCTCGTCGGAAACGTCGGACACTTTGGCGCGGCGGCGCACTTCGTTCACGGCATCGGCGGCCTTATCGGGCATGTCCTGACGCAGGTAGGCTTCGGCCAGCAGCAGGTAGGTCTCGGCCAGGCGGAATTTCATGCGGTCTTTGTATGCGCCGGTAAGCTGGAGGTTTTCCTCCTTACCGAAGAAAAATTTCTTCAGCGCCGGGAAGAGCTGGGCCTGCGACCACGATTTGTCGTCGATGGGGCATTTTTGTCCCAGCTTGTTGGGCGTCAGCGGGTTGTTGTAGTACCAGTTGCGCTTGATGTTGTACTCCGAGTTGCGGATGTCGCCGTCTTCGAAGATGCCTTTTTCCTGAATATCGGGGAAACCCTCCTTTTCTCCGGCCGTCGTGGCGTTGGTTCCCTTGACGCCGATCCACCACTTCAGCGGATAGATCTGCGCCAGGCCGCGGCCGCCGAGCGAGTCGGCCAGTGCGAATCCGTCGATGGCGTGGTACTGGGGATTCCAGGCGCGGCGGGTCCAGCCGTCGGAATTCGTGCCGCCGCCGACCGTGTTGTACTGGAACTGCATGACCCAGATACCCTCGGTGTTGCCGGCTGAACGGTTCTGATTGTTTTCGACGAACATGTCGCTGAAATAGTCGCCGGGATCGTTCTTGGCGTTGCCGAAGCGGCTTTTCATCAGACTGTAATACGGGCAGTCGATCACGTCCTGGGCATTCTCCTCGGCCAGCTTATAGTCGCCTTCGGCGCCGCGCAGCAGGTACATTTCGCTCAGCAGGTGGCGTGCGGCCCACGTCGTAAGCTTGCCCTCCTTCACGTTGTCGGGATTGTCGGGAAGGTACGTCTTGGCAAATTCCAGGTCTTTGATGATGTTGCCCAGCACCTCGATCTTGGGATCGCGCGAGAACGAGAGCAGGAAGGGCTTCTGGATGGTTTCGACCCAGGGCACGTCGCCGTAGAGGTAGACCAGCGTGCGGTAGGCGTAAGCCCGGAAGAAACGGGCTTCGGCCTGGTAAAGCTGTTTGTCGGTGGGATAGTCCCAGTTGTTGTTCTTTTCGGAATAGATCAGCAGTTCGTTGGCCGAAGCGATCAGGTTGTAGGCCCAGTTCCAGTACGAACCGACGAAAAGCGTCGACGGGTTGAGCGTCATTTCGGCGAACGGAACCAGCGAACCGTCGCGGACGGTTCCCATGCGGCAGAGGTCGGTCGAAATCTGGAGCACCTCGTAGGCGCAGGCGCCGTTGTGCATGAAAGCGCCGTTTTCACCCCAGGTGTTGTATTCCGAGCGGGCGATGGCGTAGAGCCCCGTGGCTCCCACCTCGAAGCCCAGTGAACTGGTGTAAGTGTTGTCGGGGGCCAGCGAACTTTTCAGATCCTCTTCCAGGAAGGAGGTGCAGCCCGCAGCTATTGAGAGGATCGAACTCGCGATGCCGATCTTGATATAATTCATCGTTTTCATAGTCAGGTCTTGATTAGAAGGTTAAGGTTAATCCCAGTACGTAGGAACGGGCGGTCGGGAACGATGCGAACCAGGTGTTGTCGTAGTTCAGCATCTGGCGCATGTTGGAGAAGGCGCAGACGTTGTTCACGCTGAAATTCACGTCGATGGCGCTCAAGCCGATCCGGCGGACGAATTTCTGATTGACACGGTAGCCCAGCGTGATGTTGCGCAGCTGCACGTAGTTGAGCTTCTTGTAGTAGCCGTGGCTGAAGGAGGCCTGGTAACCCGGCGAAACGACCTCTGCGTCGGGGGTCTCCGGCGTCCAGTATTTCACGCCGTGGATGTAGTTGCCCGAACCGAACGTATACGAGGAGATGTTGGCCACGTTGTCCGTCATCCACTTGCCGAAGACGCCGTTGAACAGGAACGAGAAATAGAAGTCCTTGTAGGAGAAATGGTTGCCCATCGACATCGTGAAGCTCGGCTGTTTGCTGCCGATCACCTTGCGGTCTTTGGAGTCGATGACGCCGTTGCCGTCGACATCCTCCAGTTTGGCGGCTCCGGGCGTGGCTCCAGTCTGGTGGGCCACCTCCTTGCCGTCCTTGTCGATGAACGTGAACTCGTCGCCTTCCTGCCAGATGCTGATCATGTTCCAGTCGTAGTAGACCGACAGCGGCTGGCCGATGAACCACTTGTTGTTGATGTCGTCTCTGCCGTCGCCGCGCAGCGCGACGATCTTGTCGCGGTTGAGCGAGAAGGTGAAGTCGGTCTCCCACCTGAAATCCTTCTTGCGGATATTCTGCGAATGGAGCGTCAGTTCGATACCCTTGTTGCGGGTCTGGCCGACGTTGTAGAGAATCTTGCTGTAACCGTTCATAATGGGAACGGTACGCGACATCAGCAGGTCGTGCGTGTTGGAGAGGTACATGTCGATCGTACCGCCCAGACGGCCGTTGAAGAACTGGAAGTCGATACCGAGGTTGGCCGTATAGGTGGTCTCCCAACGCAGGTCGGGATTGCCGATACCGTCGCTCGGCAGGTAGGCCGAGTTGGCGGCGTCGCTGTTGTCGCCCCAAATATATTTGACACCATTGGTCGAGTAGAGACGGTCGAGCGACTGATAACGTGAAATGGCGTTGTTTCCGTTGGCGCCGTATGAGAGGCGGATCTTCAGCATGTCGATCCAAGAGGCGTTGTCCTTGATGAAGCTCTCCTCGCCGAGATGCCAGGCAACGGCAGCCGAGGGGAAGAAAGCCCATTTGTGGTTTTCAGCGAAGGCCGAGAACGAGTCGGCGCGTCCGGTGAGTGTCAGAAGGTATTTGCTGTTGAAGCCGTAATTCACACGGAACATGCCCGAAACGAAGTTCTCTTTCCAGAAAGACGAACTGATGGCGATCTTGTTCTCGGCGCCGTCCATCCGGTAGAAGCTCGAGTCGTCGTTTACGAAGCCTTCGCCGCTTTGCGAAGCGGCTGTATACTGGGCCTCCTGCATGGAGAAGAGACCTGTGAAGTCGATGTGATGTTTGCCGAAATTCCGGTCGAATTTAAGCACGTTCTCCCACGTCCAGTCCGTCGTGTGGTTGTTGGCCAGCTCGGCGCGGCCGTCGACTTTCTTACCCGTTACGGTGTTGCGGCCGTAGTAGGTTCCGTTCATCTGGCTGCGGTAGTTGTAGCCGAACTGCGACCGGAAAGAGAGCCCTTTGACCGGAAGTTTGAGATCGAGGAACCCGTTGGCCATGAAGTTGCGGCCCGTGCGTTTCTGGTCGGCGTTGACGTCCTTCATCGGGTTGGGCAGGTTCGAGTAGTCCATCGGCTCCTCGTAGTAGGCGCCGGTCTCGTCCTTGTAGATGCCGTAGGGGCTTTGCTTGATGGCATGTTCGAGGTTCGGCGTCGCACCGCCGGTCTCACGGTTCACGAACTGCGTGGTGAGACCTACGGACAGCCAGTCGTTCATTTTCTGGTTGATGCTGGCATAGACGTTCGTGCGCTGGTAATTCGAATTGTAAACCACGCCGGGGTTGTCCAGGTAGGAAACCGAGGCCATATAGGTGGTCTTCTCGTTGCCGCCCTGGAAGCTCAGCTGGTGGTCCATCGTGAAGACCGTGCGGAAGACATAGTCCTGCCAGTCGTTGGTGATGCCCTTGGCGTAGTTTACCTTCTCGCTGGCGCTGATAATCGAACCTACCAGCGGATCGAGCTGCTCGCCGCTGTAATTGTTCTTGAGCCGGCCCATGTCCTGTTTGAGGCGGATGAACTCGTTGGGACCCATGGTTTCGATGCGCTGCATCGGCTCGGCGATGGCGAGCTTCGTTTTGTAGGTGACATGGAATTCGCCCTGCGAACCCCGCTTGGTCTGGATCAGGATGACGCCGTTCGAGCCGCGCGAACCGTAGATGGCCACGGCCGACGCGTCTTTCAGCACCGACATGTTCTCGATGATGTTCGGGTCGAGGTCGGCCAGTCCGCCCGAGTAGGGAATGCCGTCGAGAATGATCAGCGGGTCGTTGCTGGCCGTCAGTGAGTTCTGGCCGCGGATCAGCAGGGTCTGGTTGCTGCCCGGCGCTTCGTTGCCGGTCGTGATGTTCAGACCGGCGACCTGGCCGACCAGACGGTCCATCAGGTTGTTGGTCGAGACCATTTCCAGCGTCTGTTTGCTGACGACGGCGAGACCTCCCGTGAGGTCTTTCTTTTTCTGCGTACCGTAACCCACGACGACCACTTCGTCGAGGGACTGGGCGTCTTCGGTCATCGTCACGTTTACGACATTCGATGCGCCGAGTTTCACTTCCTGGTCGGTATAGCCCAGACAGGTGAAAAGAAGCGTCGAGGATGCGGGAACTTTGATTTCATAAACACCTTGCGTATTGGATACGGCTCCGTTGTTGCTTTTGCCGTCCTTTACCACGACAACGACTCCCGCCAGCGGGGCGCCGCTTCCGTCGGTGATTTTACCGGTTACTTTGACGTCGTTCTGCTGGGCGAACGACGGTGTTGCAGACAGCAGGAATAAGAGGGAAATCGTCAGGCTGCCTATAAGCTTTTTGTACATGCTCATTATCATAAAAGGTTTCTTTTTGGTTAGTGCTTGTATCTCCGTTATAAAGGGATTGTCTGGAGGGGCGGGAGACACTTCGTCGCCTGGTGTGGTTTTCCGATCATCTTTTCATAGGTTTCAGGTTTTAATTTTTTAAATTTTTTATGTATTTCGAAGGAAAAGCGGACGCCGGGGACTTCGGACCCCGTATTGCAAAGGTCAATAAAACGGGGCGACCGGATGGGCGTCGTTTATTCGGAAATGGTTCCATTTCGTACGGAGGGGTAAAAAAAAGGAGCATATCCGGGCGCTGCGGGCGCTGCGCAGACCTGCGAAGAGTCCCGTCCGGACAAAATGAAACCTCCCTGCCGGTCGCGCGGGGCGACGGCGGGAAGGTTTCTGCGGGCAGATGCGGACGCTGCTCCGGCGGATACGAAAGCACGAGATATTCATAGCCGGTTCGGTCGGCTCCTTTCGTGCGGTTTGCGTCAGGATTTCTTCTTAAATTCGGATGGGGTCAGTTCGAAATGCCGTTTGAAACAGATGCTGAAATATTTGGGATTGGCGAATCCCGTCAGGACCGAGATCTCGGAGATGGTCAGGTCCGACTCCCGGAGCAGCTGGGCCGACCGTTTCAGCCGGACGTCCATGATGAACTCCTTGATCGACATGCCCGTGATGTCGTTGATCTTCTGGTAGAGGAGCGTGCGTCCGATCGACATGTCCGACACGAACGAATCCACGTTGTAGTCGCTGTTGTCCATGTTCCGTTCGATGTAGTTCATCGCCTTTTTCAGCAGTTCCTCGTCCATCGACGAAATGGTGATCTTCGACGGTTCGGCGATGTACTTCTTGCTGTAACGCTCCTTGAGTTCCTGCTGGCTGCGGATGAGGTTGGCAACCTGTTTGAGCAGGAAATCCATATCGAAGGGCTTGTCGATGAACACGTTGGCTCCGCATTCCAGTGCCTTGATCTTGTTTTCGGTGTTTTTGCCCAGAGCCGAAAGCATGATCACCGGGATATGGCTGGTCTTGATGTTCGAACGCAGCGAGCGGCATACCTCGAAGCCGTCGGCTTCGGGCATCATCAGGTCGGTGATGACGATCTGGGGGCAGATTCTCTCCGCTTTGGCGATGCCTTCGCTGCCGTTTGCCGCGGTGTATACGTTGTAGTGTTTCGACAGCCGTTGTTCGAGGTAGCTCCGCAGGTTGGGGTCGTCCTCGATGACCACGATGTTGCACGCCTTGCGGTCGTGCCGGTCGTTGGGAGCCATGACGTCGGATTCGGTCAGCAGGTTGTCGATTTCGGAGACCGTGTATTCGTACGATTCGGCGGCGCTGTCGGTCTTTTCGGCGTTGAGCGTGAAGGGCAGGACCACCGTGAACGCGACTTTCGAGTTGCCCGAACGGAGGGTGATGGTTCCGTTGAGGTTGCCGACCAGCTCCTTGACGATGGCCAGTCCCAGGCCGCTGCTGCTCTCGAATTGGGGACGGCGGTCGGAGAGGTGGTTGAACGATTCGAAGATGGCCTCCTTCTTGTCGTCGGGGATTTCCGCCCCGGTGTTGGTGACCGTGAAGGCGATGTATTCGGTGCCGGCGGCCGGCGGAGCGGACTCCGGGCGCTGGTCCTGCCGCGCCGGGTAGATTCTCACGCCGACATAGCCGTTTTCCGAGGCGTACTTGATCGCGTTGGAGAAGAGGTTCGTGAAGATTTTTTCGATCACGTCGTGGTCGAACTTGGTGTAGAAACTTTCATACTGGGAGTTGAAGCCGGTTTCGATCCCCTTCTTGTTGGCGTAGAACTCGAACAGCGAGAAGATGCTGTCGATGAAGCGGATCAGATCGCCCGGCTGGCGGTTCAGGGTGATCTTCTGGCTCTCGATTTCGCGGAACTGAAGCAGTTGGCTGATCATGCGCTGGATGCGCCCCACGTTCTTCTCGATCAGGTGCACGTAGGCATTGCTAGGCGCATTGGCGGGCAGGTGTTCCTTGAGCTGTTTCAGCGGGTCGACGACCAGCGTGAGCGGAGTTTTGAGGTCGTGGGAGATGTTCGTGAAGAAGTTGATCCGGGCCTGGGTCAGCTGCTTCATGTTCTGTTCCTTGATCCGCTCCAGTTCGAGCCGCTGTTCGAAAATCTTCTTGTTGGTGAAATACCGCCAGATGAAGTAGGCCACCGCCGAGAGCAGCGCCGCATAAACGAGGTAGGCCCAGCGGGAGAGGAAGGGCGAGGGGTGCACCCTGAAGCCGAGCGCCGAAACCTCGTCGCCCCACAGGCCGTCGTTGTTGGCCGCCTTGACCTCGAAGACATAGTTTCCGGCGGGCAGGTTGAAGAACTGCACCGCCTTCTGTCCCTGCGGCAGCAGGGACCATCTTTCGGAGTGTCCCAGCAGGCGGTAGGCATACTGGTTCTTCTCGGCGTTCAGGTAGCTGTTCGCCGAGAAGCGGATTTCGAAATTCGACTGCCGGTGCGACAGTTCGATCACGTCGCCCTCGCCTCCGCGGTAGGAGAGCGTGGAAATGGCTTTCTCCAGAGGCGAGTTCTTGGCGCCGGGCACGGCCGGCCGGCTGTTGATAAGCAGGTCCGTAAAATAGACTTTCGGCTTCTGGTCGTTGTATTTGATCTTTCCCGGGGTGAAGAGGATGAAGCCGTCCGTCCCTCCGAACAGCATTTCGCCTTTCGAGGTCTTGTAGCAAGCCCGCACGTAGTAGGCCCCGCAGCGGTTCGGGATGTCGATCTGCGATTTGCGGATCACCCCGTCGGTATGGTCGTAATAGTAAAGCCCGTCGTTGGTGCTGAACCAGACATCTTTCGAGGGGGTGTCTTCGAGGATGCCGAAGACTGTTTTGCCCTCCAGCCCTTCGCCGTTCCGGTCCCTGAAATTGACGTAACTGCCGTTGCGGCGCAGCAGGTTGACCCCGCCGCCACGGGTTCCGAACCAGATGTCGGAGTCGGAGGTGACGCAGTAGGAGCAGAGGTTGTTGACCGAATAGGGGGCCTCTGCGATGTAATGGCGCTTCAGAATCCGCCGTGTGGCGGGATCGACGACGTATGCGCCGTCGTGCCCGACGAGCCACAGGTTGCCCCGCTCGTCGTGGAACAGCGTTTCGATATGGATGCGGACGGCGTTTCCCTGTGCGTCTGTCAGCCGGACCGTCTCCACGCGTCCCGTACTCGCATCCTTGTACATCAGCTCGGCGTCCGGGTCGGTCAGCCAGATGCCCCGGTCGCCCTCCTTGGCGAAGTCATAGACGCTCAAAGGCTGTCCCGAGGCCGGATGGTTCATGTACAGGTCGGAGAAACGTCCCTGCCGTTCGTCGAAGACCCGCATTCCGCCGTTGAACGCCGAGACCAGCAGCCTGTCGTTTCCGTCGTGCCACAGCTTTTTGATCATGTTCGACGTCAGACCGCAGCGGCTCTCCTGCGTGTAATAGACGAACCGGCCGTCGCGGCGGTCCCAGCGGTTAATTCCCCCCCCCTCCGTTCCGATCCAGAGATTGCCCTCCGAATCCTCTTCGAAACAGCTGACGATGGGATGGTTCAGCCCGCCCGGCGTGGCTTTGAAATAGTCCACGCCGTTGTCCGCGAAGGTCATGTAGGCCAGTTTGCCGCCGTATGTGCCGACCCATATCCCGCCGTCGGGATCGGGGAAGATCGACCATACCGAATTGTTGGGCAGGGAGTAGGGATAGTGGAGGTCGGAACGCAGCAGCTGCGTGCTGGCGGTAAGCGGCTCCAGCAGCAGCAGTCCCGATTGCGTCGCTACCCAGATGATGCCCTGCGAATCGAGGTGAAGCTCCTTGGCGCCGGCGGATTTCTCGTATTCGAGCGGCAGTCGGAAATACCGTCCGATCCTGCCGTTGCCGTCGCATTCGTAGAGCCCGTCCATGAGCGTGAGGACATATACCGACCCGTTGCACTCCACCACGTCGCGGATCACGCAGCTGCCGCCGCCGACGGATGCGAAGAGGACGTATTGCCCGGTCTCCCGGTTCAGGCGGTAGAGATCGCCGCCCGACGCGGCGTAAACGTACTCCTTCGTGCACACCAGCGTCAGCGTCCGCCCGGGTGCGGACATCTCCGGAGGCATCGGATAGCGGGTCACGGCGGGCAGCCGTTCGGGGCTGAACGATTCGATGCCGTTGTTGCGGATCAGCCATACCGTCCCGTCGTTGTTCGCCGTGACCGAGCCGATATTGCCCTCCAGAACGAATTCGAACTCCAGCTTCCGGTAGTTGAAGCGCAGCAGCCCTTGGTTAGTCCCTACGTACAGGCCTTTCCGGTTGTCCGTGATCACCTGTCCGTAGGACCAGTAGGAATTCGGCAAGAGGTTCGTGACCAGGTCGGTCATCCGTACGAACGACGTGCCGTTGTACATGAACAGGGCGTCGTAGCCGCTGAACCACATACGCCCGACGCTGTCCTTGGCGATGCTGTGGATGCCTCCGTAATAGGAGGTCTCGGGCATGGTGTGGAAGCGGTAGTCCGGGATGTTCAGGGCATGGAGCGCCGGAGAAATCAGCGTTGCGGCGAAAAACAGCGCCGCAAACGGAATTTTCGTATATGCCTTATGTCGGGTCATCGTTTCTTCTTTAGCACAAAGTTAAAAGAAAAAGCGAAAAATGGATGCTTCGAAGCCCGGTTTTTCGGTTCTCCGCCGCCGGACCGGGCGCGCGGCGGGGAAAGCCGGGCTGCACCGCCCGGAGACGAAAAAGACGGCAGGGAAAACTCCCTGCCGTCTTTTTTATTGAATGAAGCGTTCCGGACCGGGGCGTGATTCCGGTGGGCGTTTACCGCCCCTGAAGCCCGCTTCTCAAGCGGGCGGGCGCAGAGCTGGATCGTAAGCCAGAATGGCCCGGCACCGCCCCTGAAACCCGCTTCTTAAGCGGGTTACCAGATGATTACGCGATCCTGTTCGGGCAGGAACATCGGTCCGTCGGCGATCGAGAAGGCGTCGTAGAAATCCTGCAGGTTGCGCAGCGTGGCGTTCACGCGCCATTTGCCCAGCGAATGCACGTCGAGCTTGGTGAGACGGGCGATCTCCTCGTCGCGGATGTTCTGCGCCCACAGCGTGGCGTAGCCCAGGTAGAAACGCTGCTCGGGAGTGAATCCGTCGATCGGGGCGGGAGCCTCCCTGCCTGCGAGCGAATTGCGGTAGGCCGTGCGGGCAACGCGCAGGCCGCCCTGGTCGGCGATGTTCTCGCCGAGCGACAATGCGCCGTTGGCGAAGATCGCAGGCTGTCCCTCCTTGGCGGGCAGAACCTCGATCGCGTCGAACTGCTTGACCAGAATGTCCGTCTTGGCCTTGAACGCGGCGGCGTCCTCGTCGGTCCACCAGTTGTTCATGTTGCCGTCCTTGTCGAAATTGCGGCCCTGGTCGTCGAACCCGTGGGTCATCTCGTGGCCGATCACCACGCCGATGGCGCCGTAGTTCACCGCGTCGTCGGCGTCGGGGTTGTAGAACGGCGGCTGGAGAATGGCGGCCGGGAAGCAGATTTCGTTGGTCGTGGGATTGTAGTAGGCGTTCACCGTCTGGGGCGACATGTGCCACTCGTCCTTGTCCACGGGCTTGCCCAGTTTCGAAATGTTGTCGGACGTATACCAGGCGTTGGCCTCGACGATGTTCTCCCAGTAGCTCTTCGCAGGGTCGATCTTCAGCGTCGTGTAGTCCTTCCACTTGTCGGGATAGCCGATCTTCACGGTGAAGGCCGCGAGTTTCTCCTGCGCCTTGGCTTTCGTGGCGTCGGACATCCAGTCGAGGGCGGCGATGTGCTGACCGAGGGCCGTTTGCAGGTTCTTCACCATGTCGAGCATCCGGGCCTTGTCCTTCTCGGGGAAGTACTTGGCCACGTACATCTCGCCGACGGCTTCCGAAAGGGTTCCGTTGGGCACCGACATGGCGCGCTTCCAGCGGGGTTTCTGCTCCTGCTTGCCCGACATCACGCGGCCGAAGAAGTCGAACGACGCGTTGATGAAGTCGTCGCTCAGGTAGCTGGCGGCTGCGCCGATGTACTGTGCGGCGAGGTAGTAGCGGATGTCCTCCAGCGGGGCGGTTTTCATCAGTTCGTTGGCGTTGGCCAGGGCCGAGGGGGTCGTCACGATGATCTGCTCGAAATCGCCGATGCCCATTGTCTTATAGTACTCGGCCCAGTCGATGGCATCGTAGGCCTTCTCGAAATCGGCCTTCTTCGTGGGGTTGTACATGGCGGGGATGTTGCGCAGTTCGACGCTCGACCAGTTTTTCTCGGCCAGCTTCGTTTCGATCGACAGCACGCCGGCGACGGCCTTGTCGATGTCGGCCTCGGGAACGCCCGACAGCCGGAAGATTTTGCCCAGATACTCCTTGTAGGCGGTGCGGATCGACTCGTTCTCGGGATCGAGGTAGTAGTCGCGGTCGCCCATGATCAGGTCGGGCTGCGAGGCGTAGAGCGCGTTGATGTCGCTGTTCATCAGGTCGGACTGCACGCCCACGCCGAAGAACGGATTGGCGATCGAGGAGTGGAGCCTGGCCACTGCGGCGGTCAGCTGCGAGC
>ERZ791893.1182-NODE-1182-length-14465-cov-2.671756_pt1 | contig 14465 bp, 7 predicted proteins | sample MGYA00510154_ERZ791893 | MGnify/ENA primary metagenome ERZ791893 (study PRJEB30046, sample SAMN00792068) | human gut metagenome | study: EMG produced TPA metagenomics assembly of the A metagenome-wide association study of gut microbiota in type 2...
GCCGCCCACAAGGATGACCACATCCCCGGGCTGCGGAGTCAGGCGGATGACGTGGTCTTCCGGAGCTGCCGCCACTACGGCGCCGATTTCCATGCGCTTGGCAATGAAGCCGGGATGGTAATATTCTTTCACTTCTCCCGTAGCAAGACCGATCTGGTTGCCGTAGGAACTGTACCCCTTCGCTGCTTCTACCGTGATCTTACGCTGGGGCAGTTTTCCCGGGAGAGTCTCGGAAAGAGGGGTCCGGGGGTCGCCGCTGCCGGTGACCCGCATGGCCTGGTACACATAGGAACGGCCGGACAGGGGATCCCGGATGCAGCCGCCGAGGCAGGTGGCTGCGCCGCCGAATGGTTCGATTTCCGTCGGATGGTTGTGGGTTTCATTCTTGAAGAGCAGGAGCCAGTCTTCCGGTCCATTGGCCGTATCAATCTTCACCTTGATGGTGCAGGCATTCACTTCTTCCGAAGCGTCCAGGTTCGCAAGTTTTCCTTCCTTCCGGAATGCCTTCACCGCCGCCGTGGCCATGTCCATGAGGGTCACCTGACGGGTGGTGTCTTTGCCGTAAATATGGATACGGGTATCCCCGTATTCCTTGAGGGCCCTGGAAATAGGCGCACTGTATGTGCCGTCCTCCACGTCAATATCCGTGAGCTTCGTGGAGAATGTGGTGTGGCGGCAGTGGTCGGACCAGTACGTATCGAGCACCCGGATTTCCGTTTCCGTGGGGTCCCGCTTTTCTTCGTCCCGGAAGTAGTCCCGAATCATGACCAGGTCATCATGGCTCATGGCCAGGCCCATGGAATCGATGAGGCCGTCAATGCCTGCATCGTCCAGGTCACGAAGCCCTTTCATGACGGGCACCGGCTTCGGTTCCTCGATAGGAAGGTCCAGTGTTTCCGCCGGCAGGAGGCTGGCTTCCCTGGATTCCACGGGGTTCACCAGGAACTTCAGAATCTTTTCCCGGTCTCCCTTCTCGAAGTGTCCGTTGAATACGTACACCAGGGCGCAGCGTACCCGGGCGCCGTCTTTGCCTGTCACAATGGCCAGGCACTGTTCTGCGGAGTCCGCCCTCTGGTCATACTGGCCGGGGAGGAATTCCACCCCCATCACCAGGTCTCCCTTCGGGAGGTCCCTCTGGGTATCGTCCACCGGCGGTTCCGAGAAGACCGTGGCCACTGCCTTTTCGTAGTCTTCGTCGGTGAGCCCGTCCACATCGTAGCGGTGGTAAATGGCGGAATCAGAAATCCGGTCCCCCAGGATTTCCTTCAGCTGGGCCGTGAGGCTTTCTTCCCCCTGGCGGAACCCTTCTTTCTTTCGTACATATAAGCGTCTGATATCAGACAAGTTCAACACTCCTTCCCCTGCTGCAGAAGCTCTCCTGCAGTACTTTTATACCGAAATACCCGATAATACTACCTTATCTTACCACAAAACGGAGGGGGACTCCACAGAAAGAACGGCCGGAAGGAACTGGGGGTTAAGCATTATAGGAATGGTTGTGGCCTTGAGCCTTGAGCCTTGAGCTGACCAGGCCCGATGGGCCGAGTGATAGATGGCCAAGCTTGCATGTAATCGGATAGGGGCTTCCAGCTGCTAGGAAAGCTGGTCAGCCTATGGCGCAGTTGAGATTGAGGTCGAGGCCGAAGCGGTCAGTGGCTTCGCCGCAAGCTAAAAACTTGTCGCCCCCTCTGGGGGAGATGTCAGCGAAGCTGACAGAAGGGGTGCATTTGCCGCGAAGCGGCTGACCAGCCTTCCCAGGAGCTAAAAGCTAACAGCTAGAAGCTCCCATCCGTTCGTACGCCCCCCCGCCACATACTCGGCCCGAAGGGCCTGTTCTCTCAAGTCACAAGGCTCAAAGCTCAAGGCCCCACCCATTCCCATGCACACTCACCCTCACAGGCCCAAGTAAAAAAGAGGTATCCTTCACAGATACCTCTTTTTCTATCATTCTTTCTTCGCCAGCAGTTCCCCCAGATCCTTATATCCTGCGGATCCCAGGAGTTCCGACTTTGCGGCCTCCTTGGCCAGGTCGTCGATGGCGTAGACCAGGGGGCCCTTTCCTTCGTCCGGGGTAAAGAGCATGAGCACATCCAGGTTCTCCCTGTCTCCGCTGGGGAAGAAGTAGGCCCGGCTGTACATAGGGAGTATCAGTCCCTGGGCGTTGAATGTAATGCGGGCGCCAGCGGTAAAGACGTAGGCCTCATCCGCCGACAGCCGGCGGAAGGGTTCGATGCCCGATATTTCCACGGTCACATTCTTTTCCGCCAAAGGACCCATGGCATTCACCGCCAGGCTCATCATGGTTTTCTGCATGTCTTTCCGCATAAAGGAATCGGGATCCATGAAAATCCGGTTCAGCCGGATCAGTTTCTCCCACTGTTCCTCCCCCGGATTCAGCCGGAAGAAGGGTTTCATCGCTTCCGCCGCCGATTGGGGCAGCTGGGCCTCTATGATGTAGCCGGAAGAGAATTTCTTGACCCGGTTCAGGGTAATGGTGAGCTGTCCCATGTGGTAGGGAATGGTGCCGCCGCTGAAAGACAGGATCTCCGTACCGGGGATTGCATGGTACGCATAACTTTGGGGCAGCGATTTTGCGGTCAGCGCTGCCAGGTCATAGGCAGAAGCGCTGCCTCCTGCCAGGAAAACGGCTGCAGCCAGGAGGGCTGTTATTTTCTTCATCACTTTGCCTTCCTTTCCAGGCGATAGAGCCCATAGACCAGGGAATTTTCCAGTTCATCCGCCGCTTCATGGCTGCCATTCACTTCGATAAGGTAGTACCGGTCTCCCTCCTTGTACAGGGAGGTATAGATCCACATGGGGAAGGACAGCCCCTTTTCATTGGTAATGATGACCTTGGCTTCCTGGGACCAGTGGTACGTGCCGTCTTCATTTTTGAAGGCATGCCAGGGGGCAAAGGTCAGCATGGTGACAGACCTGGCATCGCCGCCCCGTTCCTTCAGGATTTCATCGATAAGGTTCTGGAACTCTTCGATTCGGATCTTGGGCATGCCGAAGAGGGAGGTCGGACGGCCGGCATCCTGACGGAAAGCATCCTGCCAGAAAGCGGCAGCCTTCTTATTTCCTTCATGGAAGAAATCTTCCGATGTCCCGGAGAAGACGAAGACCGCCGCCGTATAGATACCCTTCACGTTTTCCAGCTTCAGCTGGTACAGGTGCATGGAATCATAGGGATAGGGTCCTTTTTCCGGGTACATTTCCATGCCCGGCGGGACGGTGAGCATGGACCACATGGCGGCCCGTGCCGTTTTCCCATAGTTCTTCTGATGGGACGCGGCTACGAAGGCCTTGCCGATTTCATTGTCCTTCCCATCGGTGACCCGGATTTTATCTCCCAAAGGGATAGTGCCCAGTCCCTGGACTGTAAGGTTATCCGCCTGGGACAGACCAGCCCCTCCGCAGGCCAAGAGCAGGGAAAGGGCTGCATATTTCAATAGGCGCAGCATAATGACTCCTTTATGAATTCCTTCGTTGTTTTCTCTTATTGTAGAGGGAAGCCGGAAATTTCTCAAGTGAAAGCTTGGAGAATATGGTTTCCCTGGAGACGGTCAGAGTCACTTGCGTGGGACTGCCAGCTTTTAGGGAAGCTGGTCCGCCTGCAGGGCCAGGTGCCCTATGGCCAGGTATGCATGCAACCGTGTGTGGTTGTTAGCAGCTATCAGCTAACAGCCCCGTGCCAGTGACTCCGACCATCCCCAGGAGAAACCGCACATAAAAACAGCCCCCAAAAGGGAGCTGTTTTCAGTTCATGCCATTATTCAGCTTTTTCTTCAGCCGGTGCTTCTGCAGGAGCTTCCGGCGGTTCTGCGTTGTGAACCACCTTCAGTCTGCGGTAACGGGACATGCCGGTACCGGCAGGAATCAGTTTGCCGATGATGACGTTTTCCTTCAGGCCGAGAAGCGGATCTTCCTTGCCCTTGATAGCTGCTTCCGTGAGGACCCTTGTGGTTTCCTGGAAGGATGCAGCGGAGAGGAAGGAGTCCGTAGCCAGTGCTGCCTTGGTGGTACCAAGAAGCAGGTTTTCACCGATGGCTTTCTTCCGTCCTTCATCGTCGAGACGTTCATTGGTGCTGCGGTAAGCAACGATATCCACCGTTTCCCCCGGGAGCCAGCCGGAGTCGCCGGGATCAAGGATCTTGATCTTACGGAGCATCTGGTGAACGATGATTTCAATGTGTTTATCATTGATTTCAACGCCCTGGCTGCGGTATACCTTCTGGACTTCCTTGACGATGTAGTTCTGGGTAGCCTGTACGCCGAGAACCGCCAGGATGTCGTGGGGGTTGATGTTACCTTCGAAAAGACGGGTGCCCGCTTCGATATGCTGTCCATCGACAACGGAAATCTTCTTGGCCACCGGAATCTTTTCGCTTTCCGTCTCATTATCATTGGTAATGGTAATGATCTTCACGTTCGGGTTGTCTTCTGCCGTAGTAATGGCTACGGTGCCGGCAATCCGGGAAATGATGGCATTGCCCTTTGGTTTGCGGGCTTCGAACAATTCTTCGACACGGGGAAGACCCTGTGTAATATCTTCGGCCGATGCAACGCCGCCGGTATGGAATGTACGCATGGTGAGCTGGGTACCAGGTTCACCGATGGACTGGGCTGCAATGATACCTACAGCTTCGCCGATTTCTACGTGACGGCCGGTTGCCAGGTTCCGGCCATAGCACTTGGCGCATACGCCGTGGGCGGAGCGGCAGGTGAGGATGGAACGGACCTTCAGCTTGTCATAGTATTTTTCAATTTCTGCGGCCTGGTCATCGCTGATTTCTTCATTCTTCTTCGCAATGACTTCGCCGGTCTTCGGGTTCACCACATCTTCCAGGGGGCAGCGGCCGGCAATGCGGTCTGCCAGGGATTCGATGGGCTGTCCGTTTTCTTCGATCTTGCTGACTTCTACCCCTTCCATCTCATCCATGCGGACTTTGATGACCGGGATATCGTGGGCCAGGATGGTTTCCGTAGTTTCCGCATTGATTTCGGTGCCTGCCGGGAGAATGAGATTGCCCTTGCGGTCATACACATCTTCTTCCAGTTTCTTGCCTGCGAAGTGGACAGTGAGATGGTGTCTCATGGCCCGGTTGTATTCCTTCACAGCGTCAGCGGTGCCCAGGTTGAAGACTTTCTGTTCTTCCTCTTCCCCTTCGGCCGACGGAATGATGACTTTGATTTCTTCCACCAGGTGATGGTTCAGGAGCGTAATATCATCGGCATTCAGAGTCTTGCCCTTGACGAGGAGGATATCCCCGTTCCGGCGGTCGATGACATCTTCATCCAGTACAGCGCCGAGGAGTGTCTTCTTCAGACCCATAATCCGGTTCTTCACTTCCGGCTGGGAAGCGATGATACTCTGTTCCCTGTCGAAATTCAGGACCTGTACGTCGCAGTCTTCTTCCCGGACAATGACATCCTGGGATACATCAACCAGACGGCGGGTGAGGTAACCGGAGTCTGCGGTACGGAGAGCCGTATCGGCCAGACCTTTACGGGCGCCGTGGGAAGAGGTGAAGTAATCGAGGACGGTGAGGCCTTCACGGAAGTTTGCCTTAACCGGCAGTTCTACGGTTTTACCGGATGTATCGGCGATGAGGCCGCGCATGCCGGCCAGCTGGCGGATCTGGTTATCATTACCACGGGCGCCGGACTGGGCCATCATGGTCAGCGGGTTGAACTTCACCATGGAACTCTTCATGGCAGCTCCCACTTCATCGGTCTTCTTACTCCATACATCGACGACCCTGCGATATCTTTCATCGTCAGTCATGAGGCCGCGGCGGAAGAACCGTTTAATCTGTTCAACCTTCGCATCGCCGTCGGCCAGGATCTTATCCTTTTCCGGCGGTACAGCGACGTCGTAAATGCCGATGGAAATACCGGAAACCAGGGCGTAATGGAAGCCCAGGGCCTTTACGGAGTCCAGGAGGTCACCGGTAGCTTTGAAGCCCAGTTTCTTGAAGCAGTCGTTGACGAGCTTGCCCATCTGCTTCTTGCCGATGGTGATGCCGAGGCCGTTGTTCACCACTTCGCAGGTCTTGCCGTCTTCGCCCACTCTCTTTTCATGGCGCTTGTAGAAGAACCGCAGTTCTCTCGGAATAGCGTAGTTGAAAATCAGGCGGCCCGGGGTGGTGATGACGAGATCCTTGGCATCGTCATTGAATCCATCAGGACGGTCTTCCTTAGGAATCCGTACTTTGATGAAATCGTGGATCCCGACTTCATGGAGCGCATAGGCCAGCATGACTTCGTCATATCCGGTATAGGCATGGAGATGGGATGTATCCATTTCATCTTCTGCCTTTTTCCATTCCTTCATGGGATCAAACTTCGCATTGGGGTTAGCCGCTTTTTCTTCCGGTGTGAAATCGACTTTCGCATCGTTGGCGGTTTTCACAATGGTGAGGTAGTAGGACCCCAGGATCATATCCTGGGAAGGAATAGCGACAGGCTTCCCATCCTTTGTAGAAAGAATATTGTTAATGGAAAGCATGAGGGTTCTTGCTTCTGCCTGTGCTTCCACGGACAACGGCAGATGGCAGGCCATCTGGTCCCCATCGAAGTCGGCGTTGTAGCCCGGACATACGAGAGGATGCAGCTTGATAGCCCTGCCTTCCCAGAGGATCGGTTCGAAGGCCTGGATACCGAGGCGGTGCAGCGTCGGCGCACGGTTCAGGAGTACCGGATGTTCTTTGATCACGTCTCCCAGTACATCCCACACTTCCGGAGCCAGCTTGTCCACTTTCTTGCGGGCTGCTTTCAGGTTGCTGGCTACGCCTCTCTTGATCAGTTCATGCATAATGAAAGGCTTGAAGAGTTCGATAGCCATTTCCTTCGGCAGACCGCACTGGTACATTTTCAGTTCAGGACCGACTACAATTACGGAACGGCCGGAGTAGTCGACACGTTTACCGAGAAGGTTTTGGCGGAAACGACCCTGCTTGCCTTTCAGCATGTCCGACAGGGACTTCAGGGGCCGGTTGCCGGGGCCGGAAACAGCCCTGCCGCGGCGGCCATTATCGATGAGCGCATCCACCGCTTCCTGGAGCATACGTTTTTCGTTCCGGATGATGATTTCCGGAGCTCCCAGTTCCATCAGTCTCTTCAGACGGTTATTTCTGTTGATGACTCTTCTGTACAGGTCGTTCAGGTCGGAGGTGGCGAAACGGCCGCCGTCCAGCTGGACCATTGGACGAAGGTCCGGCGGAACGACCGGAAGAACAGTAAGAATCATCCATTCCGGCTTGTTTCCGGAATGAAGGAATGCTTCCACCTCTTCCAAACGGCGGACGCATTTAACCTTACGCTGACTGCTACATTCTTTGACCTCCTTCTTTAGGGCTACTTCCAGCGTTGGCAAGTCCAGCTCCTTCAGAAGCTGCTGGATGGCTTCCGCCCCCATCTGGGCTTTGAAGGAGTCCTTGCCATACTTAGCAATGGTATCCTGGTATTCCTTTTCATCGATGACCTGCTTCTTCAGGAGGTCAGTGGAGCCGGGGTCCAGCACAATGTAAGCGATGAAATAGAGGACCCGTTCCAGCTGGCGAGGAGGAATTTCAAGGATGAGTCCGATACGGGACGGGGTACCCTTGAAGTACCAGATATGGGATACCGGGCAGGCCAGGGCAATGTGGCCCATCCGTTCACGGCGCACCTTGGAGCTGGTGACTTCGACACCGCACTTATCGCAGATGGTGCCTCTGTACCGCATTTTCTTGTATTTGCCGCATTTACATTCCCAGTCTTTGGTCGGTCCAAAGATCTTTTCGCAGAAAAGACCGTCGGTTTCCGCCTTCAGTGTCCTGTAGTTGATGGTTTCTGGCTTCGTCACTTCACCGTGAGACCATTCCAGGATTTTTTCCGGAGAGGCGATGCCGATCTTCATGGAATCAAATTCGTTTACATCTAACAATTGGGTAGTTCTCCTTTCCGGTCTTATTCATCTTGGCCATTGCTGTCGTCAGTATGGCCCACTTCATCGTTCATATTCACTTCATTGAAGCCGACTTCCTCATTTTCAGGAGCATTGGCTTCCGCTTCCAGGGTATCGTTGAAAGAAGCTACATCATTGCCTTCGGCCGCTTCGCCGCCGTTCATGGATGTTTCCAGGGCATTTCTGGATTCTGTCACAGCAGAGTCCCCTTCCATGGCTTCCTTCACTTCCCGGTGCCAATGGTCTCCGCTGTGGCCCTGTTCCAGGTCGCTTTCATCCAGTTCCTTCAGCACCACCTCATCCCCATTTTCATTGAGAATACGGACATCGAGGCCGATGGACTGCAGTTCCTTCATGAGGACCTTGAAGGATTCCGGAACGCCGGGGCTCGGAATATTTTCGCCTTTGACAATCTTTTCGTACGCCTTTACACGGCCGACGATATCATCAGACTTCACCGTCAGGATTTCCTGCAGTGTATAAGCGGCGCCGTAAGCTTCCAGTGCCCAGACTTCCATTTCACCGAAACGCTGGCCGCCGAACTGTGCCTTGCCGCCTAGTGGCTGCTGGGTAACAAGGGAATACGGGCCAATAGACCGGGCATGAATTTTATCGTCAACCAGATGATGGAGCTTCAGCATGTATTTCCAGCCGATAGTGACCTGGTTGTCCAGTTTTTCACCGGTACGGCCATCATAGAGGTCAGTTTTTGCATTAGCCGGGAGTCCTGCTGCCTTCAGGGTTGCAGCCAGGTCTTCATCCCGGCAGCCGTCGAATACGGGGGTGGCAATATGGATGCCGGACTCCGTAGGTTCAGGCATGCCGTACTTTTTGAAGTCATAGCCGCAGGCAACGAGCCGATCCCTCATGTCTTTATATTCTTTGGAATCTTCACCCTTGGCCATGGCATCCCGGATTTCTTCGCCAAGCATATGGCAGGCCCAGGACAGATGGATTTCCAGGATCTGGCCGATATTCATTCGGGACGGTACGCCCAGGGGGTTCAGTACCAGGTCCACCGGATGGCCATCAGGAGTGAATGGCATATCTTCTACTGGGAGGATACGGGAGCATACACACTTGTTGCCGTGGCGGCCGGCCATCTTGTCCCCTTCACGAATCTTGCGTTTTTGGGCAATATAGACTTGTACTATCTTATTTACGCCCGGTGCCAGTCCACCCCCATTTTCACGGGTAAAAACCTTCACATCAACCACCTTGCCAAATTCCCCATGGGGCACACGGAGGGAGGTATCACGGACTTCCCGTTCCTTGTCGCCGAAAACGGCGCGGAGTAGCCGTTCTTCCGGTGTCAGTTCGGTTTCGCCCTTCGGGGTTACCTTGCCGACGAGGATATCTCCCGGACGGACGTCAGCCCCCACCATGATGATGCCGTTTTCGTCGAGGTATTTCACAGTATCTTCGGAAACCGAAGAGAGCTGTCTTGTAATTTCTTCTTCACCCAGCTTGGTATCCCGGGCATCGCATTCGTATTCTTCAATGTGGATGGAAGTGTAGAGGTCATCCTTGCAGAGCCGTTCAGAAATGAGGACGGCGTCTTCGTGGTTGTACCCTTCCCAGGATACGAAGGCAACGAGCACGTTATGGCCCAGAGCCAGTTCGCCCTGGTCCGTAGCCATGCCGTCAGCCAGGGTATCGCCCTTTTCCACCCGTTCGCCCTTGAATACGGTGGGGCGCTGGTTGATGCAGGTGGACTGGTTGGACCGCATGAACTTGATAAGATTATAGGTATCCAGTTCCCCATTGTCCGCGTGGACAATGATCTGGCGGCCGGTGACCCGTTCCACAGTGCCGCCCCTCTTGGCGAGGATGCAGACGCCGGAGTCCTGGCCTGCTACCCATTCCATGCCGGTGCCTACGAGAGGCGCTTCCGGACGGAGCAGAGGCACAGCCTGGCGCTGCATGTTGGCGCCCATGAGGGCACGGTTCGTATCATCGTGTTCCAGGAATGGAATGAGGGATGTGCCGATGGACACCACCTGCTTCGGCGATACGTCCATGAGATCCACTTCTTCCGGTTCTGCTTCCAGCACATCTGCCCCCCGGCGGCTGGCTACATTCTTATGGATAAAGTGACCCTGTTCATCGAGGGGCTCGGAAGCCTGGGCGATGATCTTGTCTTCTTCGATGTCCGCGGTAACGTACTTCGTCTCATCGGTTACGTGGTATTCCTTCTTGCCGTCAGGGCCTACGCTCTTTTCAATGATGCGGTACGGAGTCTCGATGAGGCCGTACTTATTGATAATACCGTAGTTGGAAAGGGAGGAAATGAGGCCAATGTTCGGACCTTCAGGGGTTTCTACCGGGCACATGCGGCCGTAGTGGGAATAGTGAACGTCTCGGACTTCGAACCCCGCTCTTTCGCGGGAGAGGCCGCCGGGGCCCAGGGCCGACAGACGGCGCTTGTGTGTCAGTTCAGCCAGGGGGTTGGTCTGGTCCATGAACTGGGACAGCTGGGAGGATCCGAAGAACTCTTTGATGGCTGCCACTACTGGACGGATATTGACGAGGGCCTGTGGAGTCATCTTGTCCTGGTCCTGGGTGGTCATCCGTTCACAGGCAACCCTTTCCATACGGGTGAGGCCGATGCGGAACTGGTTCTGGAGAAGTTCCCCTACGCAACGGACCCGGCGATTACCCAAGTGATCGATGTCATCGCTCTTGCCGTAGCCCTGTATCAGGTTCAGCAGGTAATCGATGCAGGCGATAATATCGCACCGTTCCAGGATACGGTAATTGTCTTCCCGGTTGCCGGAAGAGCAGATCACCTTGACCGGAGTGCCATCGCCCTTCTGGGTCATCACTTCCACCTGATCGTAGAAAGAGAATACACCGCTTTCTTCGATTTTGGCAATCGCTTCATCATCGATGATGCTGTTTCCTTCGATCACCACTTCGCCGGTTTCCTTGTTGATGATCGGGCCTTCGGTCTTATGGCCCCGGAGGCGGTTCTTCCAGGCCAGTTTCTTGTTGATCTTGTACCGGCCTACTTTGGCCAGGTCATAGCGCCGGGGATCATAGAAGAAATTATTCAGGAGCGTGGTACCGGATTCTTCCGTCGCCGGTTCACCGGGGCGCAGCTTGTGGTAAATTTCGATGAGCGCAGACTTGCGGTCTGTGGTGTTATCCTTTTCCAGGGTCTTTTCAATGTGGATATCGTGGTCGAAAAGTTCCAGGATATCGTCATTGGAAGAGTACCCGAGAGCACGGACGAGAACGGTGACCGGCATCTTGCGGTTCCGGTCGATACGGACGGAAATGGAGCCGCTGGGATCCGATTCCAGTTCGATCCAGGCGCCCCGGTTCGGAATGAGCTGGGCACTGTAGATTTCCTTGTCGAAGGCATCCCGTTCTTTCTTGTAGTACACGCCGGGAGAGCGGACCAGCTGGGATACGATGACCCGTTCTGCACCGTTGATAATGAACGTGCCGGTGTCAGTCATAATCGGGAAATCGCCAATGAACAGATCATGTTCCTTCAGTTCCCCGGTTTCCTTGTTTTCCAGACGGACCTGCACGTAGAGAGGTGCCGAATAGTTGACATCCTTCGCCTTGCACTGCTCAATGTTGTACTTGCCCTTGCCGAAATAATACTTCCCGAAGTGCAGCGCCCACTTATGTGCGCTATCCTCAATAGGGGAAATATCTGCAAATACATCCTTCAGCCCTTCGCTGCAGAACCAATCATAGGATTTCGTCTGCAGGTCGAGCAAATGCGGCATTTTCAGGACTTCCTCTGACCTGGCGTAAGTATATCTCTTCTTCTTACCGACCTGCACAGGCCTGAACATCTTGCTTTTGGGCATTCCTCGCCTCACCCTTTCATTCAAAACCACAAGACCCTCCCGAAAAAAGGAAGCAAGGATGATGTACCCTTGCTCTTCTCTTTTCTTTCAAGTCTTTATCAATACCTATATTATATAAATAAAAAAGGAACGGTTGCAAAAATAAATTTTACTACAATTCGATAATCATTGCAACTGAATTCCTTTCTTTTCCATAAAGAATTATTTGATACCAGCATCAATAAATTTTCTCTTATAAAATTTTTATTTGAACATATAGAAGTATTCTTGCGTCAAAAATTTCTCTTGATTTTTTACTTCCTTTTGTTCCAGCACATTTTATCACCGGTCTTTGGAAAAAGCAAGGAAGATATTGTTCCAAAGGGTAACAAAAAAAGGATGCCCTCACTGTGGCACCCTTCTATTTAAGATCAATACTCAATGCTTTTGTAAATTCCCCTTTTGTATTCATCTGCAGGTCACAGACATCCTGCAGGAAACGGTCCAGATAAGCAGCGGCCTCATAAAAGTTCTTCTTTCCGATGGAAACCGGAAAGGGACCCCGCCAGCGGTAGTCCCGGAAGGCGGCGAGGAGTTTTGCGGTGTCCCCGGTGACGTGGTACTGTTCCAGTGCCTCCGGGGCGGCGGCGTCGAAGCCGGAGAGGGCCAGCACCTGGACGGCGGCGGTAAAGGCGGCGGCCATGCTGTTTCTTGTACGGCCTGCGTTTCCTGCGGCCAGGAGGGTATCGTAGACTCCGTCGTCCCTGATTCCCGGCGGGAAGAGCTTTTCCGTGAGCTCTATGAGGTAGAACCAGTAGGCCATGTCTTCGTAGGATAGCTTCATCATGTCGAAGAGGAGCTCTCCCTCGTACTGCCGTATCACTGCATATTCCGGGAAGAAGGCTGCGGTGTAGCGGATATGGGCAAAGGGAGCGGTGAGGCCGGTGCCGCAGCTGGCAAGGGCAGCCCTTGGGATGAAGCCCTTAAGGAGACCCATGGAGGCGGTGAAGAGGGTAAGGGCCTTTCCCCCTTCCTTTCCCCTGGTGCTGTGGAGTACGATGGCTTCGCCGGTCCGGAGCTGCCCATTCATTTTTCTGCCTCCTTATCAGGCGGTGTTTCGGGAGGGGTGATGCGCTCCGCCTTTACCCGCATAATGCGGAAGCCGTCCATCCGGAGCACCGAGAACCGCCATCCCGAGAAATCCACGTGGTCCCCGACCTTGGGGATCCGTTCCAGGTGGGAGAATACGAAGCCGCCGATGGTGGCATTGCCGTCTTCCCCGTCCAGGTCGATTTCCAGGCGGTCCGATACGTCATCCAGGATAACGGTGCCGTCGAATTCATAGGTGCCGTCTTTGCGGCGGACAATTTCATAGGGCGTGGTGTCCACGGCCTGGGAGATTTCGCCGATGAGCTCTTCCACCAGGTCCTCCAGGGTCACCAGGCCCGAGGTACCGCCGTACTCATCTACCACCACGGCGAGATAAATGCGGCGGTTTCTCATGAGCTGCAGGAGCGATGGCGCCGGCATGACTTCCGGCACCGTCAGGATTTCCCGGATAATTTTTTTCACGTTGCTTTCCCCGTGGAGGAGGCTTTCCATGAAGTCCTTCACATGGATAAAGCCCAGGATCTGGTCTTTGTCATCGATGCAGACAGGGTAGCAGGTATGGTGGGCTTTGGAAATGGTGCGGCGCATGGTGTCTATGTCGTCGTTAAAGTCCAGCACCACCATGTTGTTTCGGGGAATCATGACATCCCGCACCATGAGGTCGAAAAAGTCGAAGGAATTCTTGATCAGCGTGTTTTCCAGGGCGTTCAGCCGGCCGCTGCGGCTGCTTTCTTCCACGATGCACCGGATTTCATCTTCGGTGTAGGTGAAGTTCACTTCATTCCGGAAGGGGATCTTCTTCAGCCGGAAAATGCGGCGTACCAGGAAGAGTCCCACCTGTACGAGGGGCCGGAAAAGGTGGCGGTTCCAGTGCACCACCCAGCGGTGGGATGCCAGTACCGGGAGAGGTTCCACCAGGGCATGGGTGCCGGGATAGAGAATGGTCACCACCCAGTACGCCCCTACCAGCAGGATCACCGCCACCGCCAGCACCACGTCCAGTACCCAGTCCCACTGGTCTCCCACCAGGGGAGAGAGAATGTGATGGGCAGAAATGACCATGGTAAGGAGGCTGATGGCAAAAATGCCACAGTAAATGACAAAGGCCACCTGGGTGCCTCCCAGGATCTGGCTGGTTCTCTGGTAGAAGGGAGCCACCTTTTTGATGAGCTCCGGATCCTGTTCGTCGTTGTCCTCGATGTACTTCTTCCGCATCCGGGCAAAAGAAAAGTTCACCAGCGTATTTTTATAATTGAAAAATGAAGCAGCCAGGGCCGCCACTATAGAAAGGGCCAGCCACTGTATATCGGTACTGATAAGTCATTCCTCCTTGTGTGATATGGGACACATGTGTAACAGGTATGCCGGATTGGGCCGGTAAGATGGATATTGATATTGATATTGAGATTGAGATTGAGATTGAGATTGAGAACGAGGCCGAGGCCGAGGGGATTCGCCTGTAGCACATCCGTCCCGCCTATACCCATCAATCTATTCTGTGGTTTGCCGCGGACCTTCTCTTTAGAAGCAGTGCGAATTTTGTATTTAAGGAAGCGCTGATTAATTCGCAGAGTCCGATTATACATGTATTTTCATGC
>ERZ791893.1197-NODE-1197-length-14321-cov-2.401444_pt1 | contig 14321 bp, 15 predicted proteins | sample MGYA00510154_ERZ791893 | MGnify/ENA primary metagenome ERZ791893 (study PRJEB30046, sample SAMN00792068) | human gut metagenome | study: EMG produced TPA metagenomics assembly of the A metagenome-wide association study of gut microbiota in type 2...
CAAAATTGCAACAAATTACAGCAATAAGGGGAAAAATAATACGATCCCGATACATCCGTTATATGAGGAGATGCTTATCACATGTCATGAGATTGAGAGCGGAGTTGGAGAGGCACGGGCTTATGAACGCTTTGGAGAGCGATGTGGATTGCATCGTTACCGGAAATTTTGCAGTTTGCTTGTCCAGAATCTTCGAAAAGGAACGAGGGGACTGGTGCAGCTATTAGAACAGGAAGTTTCAGATGCCTTTGAAGAACGCAAAAATCTGGCAAAGAAAAGCGGGGAGGAGGCAGGGACAAAAATGCTGTTTCCAATGATGATGATGTTTGGAATTATCATTGTTATTATTATGGTTCCCGCGTTTCTTTCGTTACAGTAAGTAACTGTTTCTCAAAATGATTACCAGAAAATTGCGGGATCTGTAAAATTCAGGGTGGACAATGAAAGGTAGATGTAAGCAGTTTTTTAATTTTTAAAAATAGGAAAGCGAGGAAAAAGAATATGAAAGATCAAATGGTAAGAGTGGCAAAAGAATTTGCAGCAGATGAGAGTGGAGTGGGAGTTGTGGAAATGATATTGATACTTGTCGTTTTAATAGGGCTTGTAATCATCTTTAAAAAGCAGCTCACAAATCTGGTGAACAGTATTTTCGAAACCATTAACAGCAAGGCGGGAAGTATCTAGTGAAGAAGGGAAGTATTACGGTATTTTCAGCGCTATGTATGAGTTTTGTACTTTCAGCCCTTTTTGTATTACTTGAGGCAGCAAGATTTTATGGGCTGTCTCAATATGCGGACTGGAAAGGAAGACAGGGCGTGGAATGTGTGGCGGCAGAATATCAGCCTTATTTATGGGAAGAGTTTCATTTACTCATGCTGGATGGTGGCTATAGTACGGATTTTTTTGAAATCGGAAATATGACAGGGAGAATGAAAGAGAAACTGGATGAAAATTTGAATCAGAAGAATTTTGGATGGCAGTTTCCGGATATGAATCTGTTTCAGATGGAGACTAGCCACATTTATGAGCCAAAATATTTGCTTGTCACAGATGCTGATGGCGAAGTGCTTCTTGATATGATTTCTGCATATATGAAGAAAAATCTGCCCAGAGAGGCAGCAGAAGAGATTCGTCAGAGATATATTAACCAGAATGACATGAAAAATAATACGACGAATGTCGAAGAAACCATTGATCAGGCGAAAGAGAGCATTGAGAGTGCAAGGGCAGAGAAGGAAAAGACAGAGAAAGCAAAGACAGACAATGGAAAAGCAGAAAATGGCAGGCAGGAAAATGAATCTATTGCGAATAGGACAAATGAAAAAGATACACAGCCTCTGGAAGAAAATCCGTTGGATGTTGTGAATGAAATCAGAAAATCGATGAGTCTTTCTACACTTGGACTGGTTGTGGAAAACGCCGGCGAAATCTCTACGAAACGCATGAATCTTGCAGAGGCGATTGAAAAAAGAACCTGCAGTGAAGGAAATATAAATTACGAAGCAGAAAGTGACTGGTATCGGAAAATTCTTGTGCTGGAATACGCGGAATCAAATTTTTCCAATTACTGCAGCCCGAAAGAAAACCATGCATATTCCTATGAGTTGGAATATTTAATTGGAGGACATGAAGAAGAACGAAAGAATTTAGAAGAGGTAGTCAACAGACTGCTATTGCATCGCTGTGCTTCGAATGTCACATATTTACTGTCGGACAGAGAAAAAATGTTACAGTCCGAGACAATCGCTGCTGCATTAGCTGGCTTTACCGGAAATCCGGCAATCATTAAGACGGTGCAGATAGCGGTTGTCGGTGCATGGGCATATATCGAAAGTATCCAGGATATCAGGGCATTGCTCATGGGAGGAAAAATCGCGCTGGTGAAGTCAAAAGAGCAGTGGACGACAGATTTGTCGCATCTATTACAGTCGTTTCAAAGCCAGACAAGGGCAAAAGAATGCAGCAATGGTCTAAAATATCAGGATTATTTAAAGCAGATTTTATTTTTTACAAAGGATGGAACATTATCCTGCCGCATGCTCAATGTAATGGAGCAGAACCTGATCCAGAATGAGGAATATAAAGATTGCAGAATGGATCATATGATCGTTTGTTTCAGGTGTGAGGTGGAATTTGCGGCAGAACCTCTTTTTTCCAGGTTGTCTTTTATAAATAGTGAAAAATTAAAACAATATTCCTTCCGAAGAGAAAATCAGATTAATTACATTCCATAAGAAAGGCAGGTGTATCCGGGTGTCTCTTATCTTCTCCAAAACTATAAAAAATGAACAAAAATCTCTCCCTGAAAGATGTTCTTTTAGGAAAGGTCCGGCTTGGACCAATGCACCCAAAGAGACACCCGGATGCACCTGTCCGTCCGGTTCTATGACATTGGAGGCAGCAGTTGTGGTGCCGATACTTGCCTGTCTGTTTACATTTGTGTTGTTTTTCTTTCGTGTTATGCAGGTGCAGCTCTGCGTGCAGGATGCATTAGAAGATACGGGACGCACGCTGTCTGTCTATGCAGCCGTAAAGGACAGTCAGGAAGAAGAGTATGCGGTACTTGCAAAAAGTATGTTTATTGCAAAGGCGCGCGAAGATGATAATATCCGAAAATTTGTGACGGGAAATGTTTTCGGAATTACATTTTCAGAATCGTCTTTTGAGGGAAATGATATTTGTCTCAGAGTCCATTATCAGATGAAATTTCCAGTTAGTCTGCTTGGGAAAAAGTCATTCTGGCTCTCGCAGCAGACAATTTATCGAAAGTGGACAGGATGGAAAGACGAACTTGGTATCCAGGATGGTGACAGATGGGTATATATTGCAGAACAGGGAACCGTGTATCATAAGACTTCGGGCTGTACGTATCTGAATTTGTCAATTCAGTCGGTAGAAGATGTGCAAATAGCGGAATATCGGAATGAAAGCGGAGAGAAATACCACAAATGTGAGCATTGCGCGGATAAAATTAACAAATTTGGAAGGGTATATATCACAAATTACGGAAATAAATATCACACAGATTTAAACTGCAGCGGTATTAAAAGAACCATTGAAATGATACGCTTATCTGATGTGGAGGGAAAGGGGGCGTGTTCAAAATGCTGGAAGGAATAAGGATGATCGTTCTATTGGTCAGTTTGTTTTTATGTGCATGGATCGATTGGAAAACAGAGCGGGTGAGTGTGCCGCTCCTTCTGCTGGGAGGAATGACAGCCGTATTATTGCATTTGTTTGCACAGGAAGAATCCGTTTTTTATTTAATGACGGGAATGTCTGTTGGTATCGTATTATTACTTTACAGTCTGGTTACACACGAAAGTATCGGATATGGAGATGGATGTTTATTTGTGATGACAGGTTTATTTCTGGGATTTTGGGAGAACCTTGTGCTGCTTTTGCTGGCATCTGTTTTAGCAGGAATCGGCGCGGCAGAGTTGCTTTTTTTTAGAAAAAAGAAGAAAAAGGAAAGAATACCGTTTGTACCATTTGTATTTACGGCGTATGTTTTATTGTTACTTTGATGGAAGGAGCGGGTTATGCGGGGAAGTTTTTCAATAGAGGCATCATTGATCGTGCCACTTGTGCTTGCGGTCATGGTACTTGCGCTGAGAACCGGAATCGATTGCTACGAAGAGACAAAGGCGCAAGTGGCAAAACTGGGAACAAGAGTATCATTTGATATTGTGGATACGATGTATCTGCTGGATGAGATCACAGATATTGGAGATTTATTTCATGGAGATTGAATATAAAAGGGAACTGACAAAAAGTTATATGTGCGTCAAAACGGATCAGGATTTTCTTCCTTTTGAAAAAGAAATATTAACAAGAAACAGTATATCAGGGATATTGCCGGTCAATACGACTTTTGCGGATGCTGCTACAGTCTGCTGGTACGATATTACAGGAATGCAGGCATTTGATCATGCGTTGGAAACGGAAATGATGGACAGTCAGATGCTGACACAGTTTCTCGTAAGCTTATGTGGAACGCTTGAACGGTTAGAAAGTTTTCTGTTAGATCCCGGGCATCTCTGGTTTTCCCGGGAAAGTATTTTTAAAAACAACCGGGATGGAAGTTTCTGGTTCTGCTATTGCCCGGAAGGGAAGGAGAATATTACAGAGGGATTTCAAAAACTCATGGAATATCTTCTCACAAAAATCGATCATAAAGATCAGTGGGCGGTAAAAATGGCATACCATATTTATGATCAGGTTATAAAGGAAGGCTATAGTCTGATCGCAATCCGGGAAAGTCTTACTTATGATCGTGTGGATATAGAACCTGTGCCGGACAGAACACTGGAAAATAGCAGAGTAGAGCTTGAGCAGACTTCAGATCAGACGGAAAAAGAAAAAACCGTTCACAAAGCAGATAAAGCAGATGGTAAAGCAAAAGTGATTTTTCAAAAGGCAATCGAACATTTTTTCCCGGATCTTGCAAAAATCAAAGAATACAGGCAGGAACTGGCAAAGAAAAAAGAGAAAAAGAATGAAATCCAGCCCATTGTTTTTGAACCGGAAGAAGAGGAGGTAAGAATGGGACGTCCCACAGTTCTTTTGGCAGATCAGAAAAAAACAATTCAGGGAATTCTGAGATATGAAGGAAACAATCAGCTGTCAGACTTAAAAATTGATACATTTCCATATGTGATCGGAAGTGCTGCTGACTGCCCCGGTTATGTCGATTGCGCTACGATCAGCCGTCATCATGCAAAAATCACGAAAGTGGAAAATGTATACTTTATTGAAGATATGAATTCTGCAAATGGAACAAAGGCAGGAGGGACGCTCTTGGATTACAAGATGAAAGTGAGTTTACAGGCAAACGAGATCCTTGAGTTTGCAGATGAAAAGTTTAGATTTATTTAAGAAAAACATCGTAGAAATATCATTGCTTCTACCTCTGGAAATCTCTATAATATCCATGAAAGGCTATGAAATGGAGTGGACAGCGAATGAGAAATGAATGGATGGAGATATTTTCTCAGGAAGGATATCGTTTTTGTAAAGTAAAACCGGAAGAAAACGGTGTTTTCTATAAATATTATGAGGAAGGGTTTCATCTTGTAATGTTCATTGATGGTACGAATGGATATCTGCCGACGATGGGACAACTGCAAGTGATGCAGGAGCGGGTGCAGGAACTTTTTTATCATCCGGTGGGAAGGTTACAGGACTTCCCGGAAGGATTTCCGGTGTACCATGTGGAACTGCTGATCATTCTGCTCACGAATCAGTCTGAGAATGCAAAACAACTTTGCGCTGAAGGAAAAAATATCTGGATATATGATCAGGACAGAAAACAGCTGATCATATATGAGAATCAGCCGGGAGATTTCTGGGGACTAAAGAATCGAATTGAACACATGGATGTACAGCAGAACAGCCGGGCATCTGCACCGGTAAGTGGAAAACATTCCATCATGCAGCTGCCGTTTGTCACAGAGCTGATCGCACTTGCAAACATTCTTGTATACATTATATTATCTTTTGGCGGAGCAACAGAAGATGCGTTCTATATGGCATCGAGAGGTGCCATGTATCCGGAGTTTCTTACGATCAATCATCAGTGGTGGCGTTTATTGACAGCAATGTTTTTACATTTTGGAGTGGCACATCTGATGAATAATATGGTAATTTTCTGTTGTGTCGGATCAAGACTGGAGAAATACATAGGTCATTGGAAAATGGCAGTGGTTTATTTTGCCGCAGGAATTGGCGGAGGACTGCTCTCTTATATCATGATGCTATTGTCGGGAAATTATGCCGTATCCGGTGGTGCTTCCGGCGCAGTATTTGGTGTGATCGGTGGACTTTTGTGGGTTGTGATATACCATAGAGGAAAGCTGGAGGGAATGACGACAAAGGGAATCCTCATCATGGTCGTATTAAGTCTCTACTTTGGATTTACAAGTACTGGCGTGGATAACTGGTGCCATGTGGGAGGCATGCTCTGCGGATTTTTGGCAACATTGATTTTATATCACGGAAAACGCCAAAAATATTGATTTTGTCTGCAAAACTTAATATACTTAAAAAAGATGTTGCGGATGAATCCATGAATATAAATCCGCAAATACAGAATAATCTGCTTCGCAGATAGAAAGGGCAGATCAATGAAGATAAATATTTATTATGGCGGCAGAGGGTTGTTAGACGATCCAACTCTTTATGTTTTAAATAAAATGGAGGAAGTTTTAAAAGAACTTCGTGTGACTGTAGAGCGCATCAATATCTATGAACATAAAAATGAGATTGCGACACTTCCACAGACTATGAAAGACGCGGATGGAATTATTCTGGCGACGACAGTGGAATGGCTTGGAATTGGCGGATACATGCAGCAGTTTTTGGATGCGTGCTGGCTTTATGGAGACAAGGAAAAGATTAAGGTTACTTATATGCAGCCAATCGTTATGTCAACCACTTACGGAGAACGTGAGGGAGAGATGACGCTTGCCAATGCATGGGAGATTCTTGGCGGACTGCCATGTGCAGGACTTTGCGGTTACGTGGAGGATCTCGTCACGTTTGAAATGAATGAGGATTACACCGTCATCATTGAGAAAAAGGCCGAGAATCTTTATCGCACGATTTCCCAGAAAATCAAAAATCTTCCGACAAGCAATCAGGCAGTAAAGCGGAGCATTTCACGTACGCCACAGTTAGAACTGACTCCACAGGAGAGCGAGCAGTTATCCAAATATGTTTCCGATGACTCTTATGTGAAGAAGCAAAAAGAGGATATCGAAGAACTGGCATCCATGTTTAAGGATATGCTTGGAAAGAATCCGCAGCCACAGGATGCATTTATGAAAGATTTTCAGGGACATTTTACACCTCAGCATGATTTTGCTGCCCGCTATTTATTCATGATTGACGGGATGAAAGAACCGCTGTTTATTTCTGTAAAGGATGATAAATTAGAAATCAGTTATGGAAAACAGGAGAATATCGATGTGATCGCAAAGCTTTCAGATCAGGTTCTTGAGAGTATCGTGGAAGGCAGAATGACATTCCAGAGAGCTTTCATGACAGGTGAGATGACTGCAAAAGGTAATTTCAAGACACTCCGTATGTTAGATACCATGTTTAACTTTGTGTAAGAGGCAAAGTGAGCGTAAAGGTACAGCCGTCACCAGGTCTGGAATCACAGTGGATTGTTCCATGATGGGATTCCACAATCTGCTTGGTGATGACAAGACCTAAACCGCTGCCACCGTTTTTGGAAGTGATAAAAGGTTCAAAAATACTGTCAGCAAAGGCAGGATCTAACCCTCCGCCATAGTCGGTTACAGCGATAAGGACAACGTCATTTTCGGATGAAACGCGGATGGTTACGGTTCCTGATTTATCCATGGCTTCATAAGCATTTTTCAGTAAATTAATGAGAGCCTGTTTGAGTAGTTGAGGATCAATATCGATTTCGGGAAGATTTTCTTCCGTTATGATGTTACAGTGAAAATCAAGAGCTGCGAAGGCGGAGATGGAATCGTGGATATCTTCCATATAATCATATAAATTAACATGGCGGAGATTCAGATGATCGCAGAGCCTTGCAGAGGATAACTCCGTGACCATGTTCCGCAATGAGGTGATTTCGGACATAGTTTCTGCCCAGTATGCAAAATCAGACACTTCCGGATGTTTCTTTTCAACTAATTGTAAAGAACTGCTGATCAATGTAATAGAATTTTTGATTTCATGGAAAATATTTAGGTAGTCCTCGCTATTTAACAAAATTTCACCCCGGTCTCATTCAGATTTTCACATTAGACAGTCACAGTTTAGCACCAATACAGGGAAACTGCAATCATTAACGAATTACAAAATTCGACAACATAATTTAATATTAAGAAAGAAGGATAAAAAAATGAGAGATGAAAATTGTATTTTCTGTAAAATTATTGCAGGAGAAATTCCATCCAACACAATCTATGAGGATGATGAGTTCAAGGTAGTTTTAGATGTGAGCCCAGCGAGCAAGGGACATGCGCTGATTCTGCCAAAGAATCATTATGCAGATCTGTATGAGATCGACGAAGATGTAGCTGCAGATGCTATGAAGCTTGCCAAGAAGCTCGCAATCCATATGACAGATGTATTAAAATGTGACGGATTCAATCTGGTTCAGAACAATCACGAAGTAGCAGGACAGACAGTATTCCATTTCCATATGCACCTGATCCCAAGATACCTCAATGCAAAGAACAATGATATCTTAAACTGGTCTCATGAAACTTTTTCGCCAGAAGAGATGGCAGAGATCCGTGATTCTTTAAAAATGCAATCATAAGCCAAAAAGGCTGTTGCATGATACAAAAATCGTAGTCTCACGCAACAGCCTTACTACTTTATTAAAAATAGATCATTCTAGTTCTTTTTAGCGGCGTCATTGATCAGAGAGACAATGGCAGCAATTGAATTCTTACCATTACTTTTTTCCATGGCTTCCACATAACGTTCTTTGTGTGAGAAAACATGGTCAATGGCCTCTAACAGAGCGGTGTTTGTCACTGCTTCTTCCTCAAGCACATAACTGTAACCGGAAGAACGGAATGAAGTTGCATTTAAAATCTGATCTCCACGGCTGGCAGCAGCGGACAGCGGAATTAAAATGTTAGGTTTGTGCAGTGCAAGCAGCTCACAGATGGCATTGGCTCCGGCACGGGAGATGACTAAAGATGCAAGTGCAAACATATCTGCAAGTTCTTTGTTTGCGTATTCGAACTGTGCATAGCCATCGGTATCTTTTAAAGTTTCGTCAAAGTTTCCCTTTCCACATAAATGGATAATGTTATAGCGTTTCAGTAACTCTGGAAGAAGATCACGGATTGCGGTGTTGATCGCACGTGAGCCAGTACTTCCACCAATAATTAAAATAACCGGTTTCTCCGTATTTTCAAAGTGGCAGAGTTTAATCGCATTCGAAGGATTTCCATTTAATAATTCCTGACGGATCGGAGAACCAGTGAGAACTGCTTTTCCCTCAGGAAGATACTTCATTGTCTCAGGAAAATTGCAGCATACTTTTGTAGCACTTGGAATTGCAAGCTTGTTTGCAAGACCGGGTGTAATATCGGATTCGTGGATAATTGCAGGGATTTTGCAGTGTTTTGCTGCCAGAACAACAGGAACAGATACAAAGCCACCCTTGGAAAATACAACATCCGGTTTTATCTTTTTTAACAGGCGGATTGACTGATAATAGCCTTTGATCACTTTAAATGGATCAGAAAAATTCTTTACATCAAAATATCTTCTCAGTTTTCCGGAAGAGATTCCGTAATAAGGAACTTTTTGTGCTTCAATCAACCCCTTTTCAATTCCCTCATAGGAACCGATATAAGAGATTTCATATCCCTCGCTGCGAAGCGCAGGCATCAGGGCAATATTCGGTGTGACATGTCCGGCTGTACCGCCGCCGGTCATTACGATTTTTTTCATAAGAAGTCCTTTCTGTGCAAAAAAGCATGGATTCTGCACTTCAATTCTTCCATATTTATAATACCCATATGCAAAAAAGTCAAGAAAATGACTTGTGGTTTTCTTGTCGGAACTTGCGATTAATTTTGCAGGCAAGTCCCTTTTCAAAAAATAAAAACATTTTTATAATGTAAATATGAAGTAATAGCAATCATGAAGGAACAGTAATTATGAAGCTGCCGAAGAATGGCGGGGATTGAATAATTACAAGAAAGAGGTAATGTACGATGGAAGTGGTGATGCAGATGATGTATTCCTATTCACTTGAGCTTCTTGCAGCAGCAGTTGGGCTGATGCTTTTGCTTGAGCTTGTCACATTACGAAAGATAAATAAATGGAAAAAGAAAGAAAAAGAACAATTTTTTGAACTGGAAGAAAAACTGAGCCGTATATCCGAAAAACAGAACGAGACGGCACGGGAGATCACGCAGCAGGCGCAGGATGATAAAATGGCGCAAAAGTCCGGTGAAAATCCGGAAAAAGAGGCTCCGGAGAAGCTGATCGATGCTGTGCTCACTGAGGTGTTTTCCTGAAAACTTGACAATTTTGTATCCGTTTGCTATAATCGCTCTTGTAACAAATCCGTAACAATTGTAACAATTATGAATAAAACACAACAAAGGTGTAATATTATTTAGTAATGAACACTGATGGAGGTTTCTATGAATTTAAAGAAAAGAGCGGCAGGAGCCATTGCAGTTGCCATGTCAGTGGTAGTGATGACCTCGGTCGCACAGGCTGCACCAGCGGATTATAAAACAGGTGTGGCATCACAGGCAACAACGACGGACTTAGCTACAAATGGAATTGCAGGAATCGCAGTATCTATGAGTCAGTATGAGAGCGATGCCTACGAATATATCGAGCTGGCAGATGCGAATGTGGAGCAGATGAATGTTGCACGTGTTACATCCGGTGATGCGGCAGAGCAGGATGCAGAGGGAGGTCTGACTGAAATGTCTGCAGATGTGGCAGATGCGGATACTGCCGCACAGGCAGAGAATGCGGCATCTGATACAGAGACGGATGTTTCAACAGAAACAGCAGACAGTGAGCAGACAGAGGAAGAAGCACTCTGGCAGAACCGCCTTATGGCAGACGTCAATGACTATTTATATGTCAGAGCTTCCGCAGATGCAGATGCAGAGATCGTAGGAAAATTATACAAAGGTGATGTCGCAGAGATCCAGGAGGAAGGAAGCGGCTGGACACATGTTGCGTCAGGAAATGTGGACGGATATGTGAACAATGATTACTGTGTAACCGGAACAGCGGCACTTGCCTACGCACAGCAGAATTTTGATACAGAGGCAGAGGTTCTCACCAATGGACTTCGTATCAGAAGCGAAGCGGATGAGAATGCTTCCGTTATCACAGCAGTTTCCGAGGGAACTACCTTGAAAGTTGATTCCGGTGTGGAGACAGATGATCAATGGGTAGCTGTTGTATATGGCGGAACAACCCGTTATGTCAGCGCAGATTATGTCACAACATCCTTAGCTTTGGGCGAGGGTATTACGATTGAAGAAGAACAGGCAGAGCTGGCAAGGATCGCTGAGGAAGAGGCGGCAAAAAAAGCAGCACAGGTCACGGAAGTGACAACGGTACAGAATGCAGCAGTTGAGGCAACTGTGGATGATGTGACACTGCTTGCAGCAATTATTCAGTGTGAGGCTGGAAATGAAGTATATGAGGGACAGCTTGCAGTCGGTGCAGTTGTTATGAACCGTGTCAGATCAGGCGGTTATCCAAGTACCGTGCATGATGTTATTTACCAGAAGAGTCAGTTTCCACCGGCTGGAGCAGGATCAGTTGCAAATGTAGCAGCAAAAGGACCAAAGCAGTCCTGCTTACAGGCAGCACAGGAAGCATTGAACGGAACTGACAATACAGGCGGTGCAACCTGTTTCAGACGTGCAAGTTCAGGTCATGCAGGTGTTGTGATCGGAAATCATGTATTTTATTAAGATAAGTTGAACGGGTTACCGGAACAGGGTACGGGTGAACAGCAGCGTTGAGGGTGTCTTTGGAAGGCATCCTCAATTTTTTATTTGTATTCTGATAGCAAATATAGTAATATGGAACGTAACAGAGACAGATCGTGATCAGAAATGTATGGATGGATTACGAATAGCAGGGTCTCTGAAGTCAAAAACTAAAACAAAACAAGATGACGGAGGGAATGTTATGGGTTTACTTATCGCACTTATTGTGCTCATTCTGGTTGCACTTGCAATCGCAGTTTCATGTATTAAGATCGTGCCACAGGCTAATGCAATTGTTGTAGAACGTCTGGGCGGATATCTTACCACCTGGTCGGTAGGACTTCATTTCAAAGCACCATTTATCGACCGCGTAGCGAAAAAGGTTTTGTTAAAAGAGCAGGTGGTTGATTTCCCACCACAGCCGGTTATTACAAAAGATAACGTAACCATGCAGATCGATACCGTTGTATACTTCCAGATCACAGATCCAAAGCTTTATGCATACGGAGTTGAGAATCCGATCATGGCAATCGAGAATCTGACTGCCACAACACTTCGTAACATCATCGGTGATCTCGAATTAGATGAGACACTGACATCCAGAGAGACGATCAACACCAAGATGAGATCATCTCTTGATGTTGCAACAGATCCTTGGGGAATCAAAGTAAATCGTGTGGAATTAAAGAACATCATACCACCGGCAGCAATCCAGGATGCCATGGAGAAACAGATGAAGGCAGAACGTGAACGCCGTGAAGCGATTCTTCGTGCGGAAGGTGAGAAAAAATCCACAGTCCTTGTTGCAGAAGGTAAAAAAGAATCTGCCATCCTTGATGCAGAGGCAGAGAAACAGGCAGCTATCCTCCGTGCAGAGGCTCACAAAGAGGCTACCATCCGCGAGGCAGAAGGTCAGGCAGAAGCAATCCTCAAGATCCAGCAGGCAAATGCAGATGGTCTTCGTATGTTAAAAGAAGCAGCACCGGATGCAGGTGTTCTTCAGTTAAAGAGTTTAGAGGCATTTGCAAAGGCAGCCGACGGAAAAGCTACCAAGATTATTATCCCATCCGAGATTCAGGGAATTGCAGGTCTTGCAAAATCTGTTGTTGAGGTCGGAAAAGAGAATTAAGCATGAAAACGAGGCTGCCGCAGGAAAAATATTCCGTGGCAGCCATGTTTTATCTTAGAGAAAATGCAGCCGACACAGCTTTTGCTCACGGAAAAAGGGCTGCATTTTAAAATTCAAACAGAAAAGGACGGTAGAATGATGAACTTAAAAGGACGCAATTTTTTAAAACTCATGGATTATACACCGGAAGAGATCTTATATCTGATCGATCTTGCGGCTGACCTGAAAAAAAAGAAAAAAGAAGGCATCTTACATGACAGCCTGATCGGAAAAAACATTGCATTGATCTTTGAAAAGACAAGCACCCGTACCCGCTGTTCTTTCGAAGTTGCAGCGCATGACCTTGGAATGCATGTGACATATCTTGATCCAAGTGGTTCCCAGATCGGCAAGAAAGAGAGTATTCCGGATACAGCAAGAGTGCTTGGACGTATGTTTGACGGAATCGAGTACCGTGGTTACGGTCAGGACATCGTGGAGGAACTTGCAAAATACGCCGGTGTTCCGGTCTGGAATGGTCTGACTAATGAATTCCATCCGACACAGATGTTGGCAGATATGCTTACCATCCGTGAACATCTTGGAACGTTAAAAGGAATTAAATTTGTATACATGGGCGATGCCCGCTATAACATGGGTAATTCCCTGATGGTAACATGTGCAAAACTCGGCATGGATTTCGTAGCATGTACCAATAAAAAATATTTTCCAAATGACGAATTAGTAGCATACTGTAAAAACGTTGCAAAAGAGACCGGAGCAACCATCACACTGACAGAGGATGTTGCGGAAGCTGCAAAAGATGCAGATGTTATCTACACGGATGTCTGGGTATCCATGGGTGAACCGGACGAAGTCTGGGCAGAACGTCTGAATGACCTGATGCCATACCAGGTGAACAAAGCAGTGATGGATCAGGCAAAAGAAACCGCGATTTTCATGCACTGTCTGCCGGCATTCCATGATCTGAAGACAAAAATCGGAAAAGAAGTTTACGAGAAATTCGGTTACAGCGAACTTGAAGTGACCGATGAAATATTTGAGAGTGCACAGTCCGTTGTTTTTGATGAGGCGGAGAACAGAATGCACACCATCAAGGCAGTCATGCTCGCAACACTGGCTGATTAAAAAGCAGCACAATCAGGATCATGCAGATTTAACTACAGATATAAAATAATTGTGGTAGAAACGTGGAGTAATACATGAAAACAGAAATACTTACCCTGCTCCGTGAGACAGATGGATATGTCTCCGGGCAGGAATTGTGTGAAAAATTTGGGGTCTCACGGACAGCAGTCTGGAAGGCAATCAATCAGTTAAAAGAAGCCGGTTACGAGATTGAGGCCGTCCAGAACAAAGGCTATCGGCTTGTCTCCGTCCCGGATATTTTAAGTGAGAGTGAACTGCAGAGTGTCCGCAAAACCAGATGGATCGGGGAAAAAATTGCATTTTTTGATGTGGTGGATTCTACTAACACCAGAGCAAAACAGCTTGCAGAAGAGGGAGCGCCGAATGGAACCTATGTTATTGCCGAAAGACAGGATGCAGGAAAAGGACGCCGTGGCAGAGGGTTTGACTCCCCGGCAGGGCAGGGAATCTGGATGACGCTGGTGTTAAAGCCGGAAATCGATCCGAACCATGCTTCCATGATCACGTTAGTGACGGCGCTTGCAGTATCTAAGGCGATTACGGATATGACAGGCAGACCGGCC
>ERZ791893.1213-NODE-1213-length-14152-cov-2.307370_pt1 | contig 14152 bp, 9 predicted proteins | sample MGYA00510154_ERZ791893 | MGnify/ENA primary metagenome ERZ791893 (study PRJEB30046, sample SAMN00792068) | human gut metagenome | study: EMG produced TPA metagenomics assembly of the A metagenome-wide association study of gut microbiota in type 2...
ATTATGGAAAAGACCATGGACAAAATCGTACAGGTAGCAAAAGCAAGAGGATTTGTATATCCGGGCTCAGAAATTTACGGAGGTCTTGCAAATACATGGGATTATGGAAACCTGGGAGTAGAGCTTAAAAACAACGTAAAAAGAGCATGGTGGAAGAAATTTATCCAGGAGAATCCTTATAACGTAGGTGTAGACTGTGCCATCCTCATGAATCCTCAGACATGGGTTGCATCAGGACATCTCGGCGGCTTCTCAGATCCGCTTATGGATTGTAAGGAGTGCCACGAGCGATTCAGAGCCGACAAAATCATCGAGGATTTTGCACAGGACAATGGTATTGAGCTTGAGACATCAGTTGATGGCTGGACAAACGAGCAGATGGTAGATTTCATCAAGGAGCACAATGTTCCATGTCCATCATGCGGCAAGCACAATTTCACAGATATCAGACAGTTCAACCTCATGTTCAAGACATTCCAGGGTGTTACAGAGGATGCTAAGAATACAGTATATCTTCGTCCTGAGACAGCACAGGGTATCTTTGTAAACTTTAAAAATGTACAGCGTACATCACGTAAAAAGATTCCATTCGGTATTGGACAGGTTGGTAAGTCATTCCGTAACGAGATTACACCTGGTAACTTCACCTTCAGAACACGTGAGTTCGAGCAGATGGAGCTTGAGTTCTTCTGCGAGCCTGGAACAGACCTTGAGTGGTTTAAGTATTGGAGAGGCTTCTGCCGCGACTGGCTGATTTCTCTTGGAATCAAGGAGGATGAGATGAGACTGCGTGATCATGATCCTGCCGAGTTAGCCTTCTATTCAAAGGGAACTACAGATATCGAGTTCTTATTCCCGTTCGGATGGGGCGAGCTGTGGGGCATTGCAGATCGTACAGATTATGACCTCGGACGTCATCAGGAAGTTTCAGGACAGGATCTCACATACTTTGATGACCAGAAGAATGAGAAATATCTGCCATACGTTATCGAGCCATCACTCGGTGCTGACCGTGTAGTACTCGCTTTCCTTTGTGCAGCTTATGATGAGGAGGATATCGGTACACCGGAGAAGCCGGATGTAAGAACAGTATTCCATTTCCATCCTGCACTTGCACCAGTAAAGATTGGAGTGCTTCCACTGTCAAAGAAGCTCAATGAGAGCGCTGAGAAGGTATTTGCACAGCTGTCAAAGACATACAACTGTGAGTATGATGACAGAGGAACAATCGGAAAGAGATATCGTCGTCAGGACGAAATAGGAACACCATTCTGCGTGACATATGATTTCGATTCAGAGGAAGATCACTGCGTGACAGTGCGTGACCGTGACACAATGGAGCAGGAGCGTATCGCAATTGATGAGCTTGATGCTTATTTTGCAAAGAAATTTGAATTTTAATTTTGTAATATAATACAGATAATAAAGGGCAACCAAAGATATAGTAAGCTATTCTTTGGTTGTTTTGATATATGGAGGTTGTGAATATGGAAGCAAAAGAATTAAAGAAGCTGAGCAGAAGTGAGCTGCTGGAGATGCTTTTAGACAGAAGTAAAGAGGTTGAACACTTAAGAAAAGAGCTTGACGAGACAAAAAAACATATTCAGACACTTGAGCGTGAGGTAAAGACATCGGGTGATATCAATGCTGCAATTAATAAACTCACGTCAGCAACAGAGGAAATCCAAAAATTTGCTGCTGTAATATCAATGGCTTCAAATAATCTGACAAGAAAATAATATAGAAGCAATATTTTGTGTTTATGAATAGATAATTGGACAAAAGAATGATAGAAAAAATATATAAAAAGGCAATATATGCTTTGGCAAGAGTTGCCGTAAAGTACATTGAGCTAAGAAAAAAAAGAGAACAGAAGAAAATCAGGCAGAATGAATCAGCTAATCTCATAAATTCGACAAAAAGCTTCACAGATGCTGAATACAATAAAAAGGCAGTTGCGGAGATTCATCAAAACAACGATGCAGCTATTGAAGAAAGCAAAAATAATATTGATGTAGTGGATTTAAGCAAGGACGAGGAGCTAAAGGATGTCGAACAGAAACCACTTACAAATGAGGATAAGCTTGATTTACTTTTGGCACAGATGATGCAAACACCTGAAAAGTCATCTGAAAAAGTAACGCAGGTACACAAGCAGAACCAAAATGTTGATGAAAATATATCACAGGAACAGAAAATAGAAGAAATAATTCCGGTCAAATATGTAACACCTGCACCTGATATAACCGTTGATATAGAAAAAAATATTGAAATAGAAAAGGAATATCAGCAAACTAAAAAAGAAAACCAGCCTGAGGATATATCTGTACATATAGAGAAGGAAATATCAAAGAAGGCTTCAGAAGATAACAGAGCTGGGAATATAGAATCTGGGAATAAAGAAGCTGAGAATAAAGAAGCAGAGAATAAAAGCACTGAGAATAATGAGGGTACATCGGGCTATCGCAGTATCATGACAGACGACTATGACCGTTATAGCGATGATCTTGGCATAAAGGAGCTGCGTCAGGAACTGAGAAGAGTGAAGTATAACAACAAATTTGCAGCAACACTCTTCAATACCGTAGGAACACTTGTGGTAGTGGCAGCGGCAGCAATATTGGTCGCAAACCTGTGGCTTCCTATTTTGAAGGTGACCGGAACATCTATGTCACCGACGTTACAGGAGGGACAGGTGCTTATGGCATCAAAGGGGCATGACTTTAAAACAGGAGATGTCATAGCTTTTTATTACAATAACAAGATACTTGTAAAAAGAGTTATTGCGATGCCGGGTGACTGGGTCAATATATCAGAGGATGGCACGGTTTATGTAAACGATATCGCAATTGATGAACCGTATCTCAATGAAAAAGCTTTAGGAGACTGTAATATAGAGCTGCCTTATCAGGTTCCTGAATCCAAGATTTTCGTGATGGGCGATAACAGAAGCGTATCACTTGACTCAAGAAATACAGCTATAGGCTGTGTATCAGAGGAGCAGGTAGTCGGCAGAATTACATTTGCCATCTGGCCATTGTCTAAAATTGGCAAAATTGACTAGTGTTATTTGGAACTTTTTGGTAAAAAAGTAGAAAATCCCGATTTGAAGGCTCGTGTGACCGTTGTGTGACCAAAAGTGTGTAATATATTAGCTGTTGAATAACGATTAAGTAAAATGAATTATATATAACTCTATGAAAGGAGGATGCAGAATGGATAAGGATATGGAACGTCTCGGCAAAGAGCGGCTTAAAAGAGTGAGAAGACGTAGACAGCTTGCTACATTTATTATATCGATGGCTGTTATAGTGCTGGGCATTACTGCGTACAGACTTATACAACCTGCATCAGCAGCAGATCAGAATCAGAAGGATTTTACCATAGATAATGTCACAGAAAACTATGTTAATCTTCAAAAACTGCAATCAAATGGCTCATATACCAAAATGTCAAGTGAGGGCAAACCGGTGGACTGGAACGGCGAGAAGTTCAAGCTTGAGGTTCAGCTGGACTTTGGAATCGGAAAGAATGATACGGTAGATGCCAATGGCAATACTGTTAAGAATTATTATTATGTCTATGATCCATCGGTGACTATTCCGGATGAGCTGTGCAATTACTGGAAGACAAAATGTGATGACAACGGAGATACGGAACAGTTTAAGTACAGATATATCAAGAATGAGGATGGTACATATGCAATTCTTATCAAGTTTGCAGATGGTTATATTGAGGGTAACAGCAGCGATATAAAGGGCTGGGCAAAGGCAGAAGCTTTTGGTGAGGGCAAGACCAATGATTCTGGTGATGTGGATATCTATATCGGTGGTGATGTCACCATAACAGTAGACAAGAATAATGTCCACTGGAACGGAAATGATTCCTTAAACTACGATATTTCTGTAAAGAAGAGCAATACAAACAATAATAATATTGCTATTGATGAAAATGGTAATTATTATGTTGAGTTTACTGTGGATGTATCTTCTAAAAAAGGTACACCTGATGATATCGAAATCACAGATGAATTTAACGGCAATGGTATGAGGGTTGATACTACCGGATTTACCTACAGCATAAAGAAAAACGGTCAGGATGCTGAAAGCAGTTATACTGCAACAGCGACAGGAAAGAATGACCCGGCAGATGCTGGAAAGGCAACACTTACTGCAAAGCTTCCAAAATTAGAGGCAGGAGAGAACTGTTCTATTACATATAGGTATTACCTGACCAATGCTAGGGATTTGGGGAATAATGCTACATGGCAGGCAACTAATTTCGTTACCGGTAAATCAACAGACCAAAAATCAAAAGAAACTGTCATAGATACGTCAAGCAGCTATGTAAAGTATTACAAAAACCTTATACAAAAATCCGGTAAATATGATAAGACTAATAACCAAATTATCTGGACAGTTACAGTAAATAAAACCTGTGAGGATATTGCGGGAGCTGTCCTGACAGATGATATGTTTGATAAGATTACAGGCATTGATATATCACCTAGTGACGGATATACAATTAACAAAGACAGCAGTGGCAAGGTGACATCGGTTACATTTAATTCTACAGATGGTAACAAGAACTGCAATAAGTATACTGTCAAATACTATACAGAGGCATTGCAGACATTTGATGACCAGAAATTTAATAATAATGCTATTCTCACTAAGGATGATAAGTCATATAAGAGCTCTTCAAGTGTAAATGTTCCAAAAACAAAGCAGAATATTACAAAGAAGCTTGTTGATGCTCAAAAGACAGATAATGGGCTGTATACTTTAAAGTGGGAAGCAAAATTTACAATTCCGGCATCGGGATTTCCTAAGGCGTTTGGCATTGCTGATACAATGTCATCCAAATCTCAGAATAATTATCATTACATGACTTATACCCAGATGAATGATTTTGTAAGTCAGGTAAAGAAAGCGTTTGATGGATATATCGGTGACATTACTGTTAAATATCTGGATGAGAAAAATAAGTCGCAAAAGGCAGATTATAGTAAATTATCAGAAACAGCTAACTACAGATTTACCTCGGTAAATATCAGCTTTAATAAGGATTATCCGACAAGCAACAGTGAAAGAACAGTCGCATTTACATACAGCACAACCGCCGACACAACGCCAAGTGGAAGAGTTGAATATGTGAATAAATTTGAAGCTTTAAATTCAAGTGCATCTGCATCTTATAGCCATACGACATCAAAGATTGTAAAGACTGATGGAAACGGTAATACAAGTCAGACTTATTTGAAAACAACAGAAAGCGATGGAACACTCACATGGCGCGTTGATGTACTTATGGATGCTGATGCTACAGAGTATACTATCACTGATAAGCTTCCGGAGGGTGTTACACTGCAGAGTGTAAAGATAATGCTAAAATATCCTAATCAGGAGGGCTTTGTTTATCCTGACTTTGATGGTACGCCACATACGGTATCAGGCAGCGACTGGTTTATAAATGGAATTCAAACAGGTACTACGCTGGATAAAAACACAAATACTGTGGTTACAAGGGTTATAAAGCCTGATAAAGCCAATACAGAAATACATGGCTGGAATGAGAACTCTCACATATATGTAGTATACAAGTGCACGATAGATGATTTTGAGAATTTTGAAGTCGGTAAAACAGTGGCTTATAAGAATACAGCCACAGCATCTTCAAATACAAACAAAGAAATCGGATCGGCTTATCAGACACAGACCATGTCAAAGCCTGATGAATCGGGCGGTGATAATCCTACTGAGGGGGATAAGGTTATTTCCAAGAACTACAAGTGGGATGAGGATAATCACAGGCTGCGTTATACGGTTATAATAAACCCTGATGGCAAGGATTATCTGCCTGATAGCGATACATTAAAGCTGACAGATGTGCTTAAATTTACGACACGCACATATGGCAATGGTATTCAGACATTATGGTATATCGATTTAATGCCGGCTACAGTTCAGTTTAGAGAAGCTATTAAGCAAAGCGATGGAACTTATAAGCAGGGAGAAACGATAGATGAATGTAAGTGGAATTACAGTACACAGGATGGTACCTATGATTGGAGCGCCGATTCATATAGAACCATAAAAGCAGATATACCTGACGGTAAAGCCATTATGCTGACATATACTTATCAGGTCAATGCACAGGTTCTTGGTACTCCTGGTGAATACAGTCCGATTATAATGAATGTCAGCAATACAGCAAAGCTTGAAGGCATTGAAAAGGGAGAAGACCGTAAGGATAACAATACTGTTTACAAAGAGTCTAAATCCTCTGCCGGAGTAATTAAGAGCAATACATTTACCTTGTATAAGGTAGATAAGGCTGATTATGGCAGGCTGCTTAAAGGCGCTGAGTTTGAGCTGTTTGGATACACATCGGATGGTTCTTATGCGTCGTTAGGTGAGTATGCCACTGATGAGAACGGCAGAATTGATATCAGTATGAGTACTGACAATCTGGAGTATAATACTCAGTATTATATAGTTGAGACAAAGGCTCCGGATGGTTATTTACTCTCGACAGAGCCACATAAGGAGTATTTCTATTTCAGTGCAGATACCTCGGCACATCCTGTTGTAGCCGAAAACAGCTCATTACAGGGAAGTGATATGGCAAAGGTAAATACACCGTACTATTATGAGGATGTAGCAGTTGCGACCACCAGCATCTCAGTCGATAAAAAATGGACTGATTCTAAGAATAATCCGTTAGATAAGACTGATGGAAAGATCTTTCTGCAGCTGCATCAGGTGGATTCGGCTGATAATGATAAGAATTATGGCAATCCGGTTGAGGTGACAGCAGATTCGGTAGGTGAATGGTCATATGTATTTGAAAATCTGCCATTACAGAGTGTAGATGAAAATGGTATTCTGACCGGCACCACATATAAATATTATGTGACAGAGGTTGGAATAAATCAGAACAACAGTATGTCAGGCTATGATGTTTCATATATATTTAAGGATATAAATGGTACACAAATCACAAAGACCGATGCAAACGTTGCACCGGGCAGCGCCAATGCAATAGAGTCCGGTACGGTTGAGATTACAAACAAACTCATAGAGTATGAGCTTCCGGAAACAGGTGGAAGCGGTAACAGATGGTTGTATATGTTAAGTGGAGCTGTGCTTATAGCAATAGCTGTAATAACACTTTTCTATAAAAAACATAAAACATTATAAAAAGGAGAATGCAATATGAAAACGATCAAAAGAAGCCTTGCTTTAGTTCTTGTAATGATACTTACACTTGCAATGAGCGTTACAGTATTTGCTGAGGGCGAAGGCGCAAAAAAAACATTTACCATCACGGGTAATGAGGCAAAGGCAGGCCACACTTATGAGGCTTACCAGATTTTAAAGGGAGATCTTTCAAAATCACAGACAACACTTTCAAACGTTGACTGGGGTACCGGTATCAAGGCAGACAAAAAGACAGATCTTGCTAAGGATGCAAAAGCTTATGTAGAGAAGCTTTCAGGAATGAACTCTTCAGATATTAAGGCAGAGGCACAGAAAATTGCATCAGCTTTAAGCGCTACAGTAGCAGGTTCTGTTTCAGTAACACAGGACAATGCAAAGACTGAGATTACAGGACTTGAGCCTGGTTACTATCTTATCAAGGATAAGGATAGCTCTTTAAAAGGTGACGAGGCTTACACAGAGTATATCCTCAATATCGTTGCTGATACAACAATCACACCAAAGACAGATGTACCTTCTGTTGAGAAGAAAGTAAAAGATACAAACGACACAACAGGTGATACAACAGGATGGCAGGATTCAGCCGATTATGATATCGGAGATGTGGTTCCATTCCAACTTACAGCTACATTACCTGCAAATGTTGAGTCATATAAGTCATATTACCTCAAATTTGATGATACTCTTTCACAGGGACTTGATTTCAATGAAGGAACAGTTTCTGTCAAATTAGGCAACAAGGATGTTACATCATTCTTTAAAACAAATTATGACGCAGCTGGCAAAAAGCTTACTTTTACATGTAACAACATTTTAGCAGAAGGATTTGAAGCTAAAAATGGTGAGACGATTGTAGTTGAGTACAAAGCAACTCTCAATAAGAATGCTGTTATCGGTTCAAAAGGAAACCCAAATAAGGTAAAGCTTGAGTTCTCTAACAACCCTAACAATGGTGGTGAGGGAGACAAAGGTGAGACTCCGGAGGATACAGTAATCGTATTTACATACAAGGTTGTAATCAACAAGGTAAATGAGAAGAACGAAGCACTCGATGGTGCAGAGTTTACTCTTTACAAAAAGATTAAAGGTGAAGCAGACAAAGAAATCAAAGCGGTAATTTCCGGTGATAAGAATGATGTCTTCACATTCAGCGGTCTTGATGATGGTGATTACGTACTTAAGGAGACCAAGACTCCTGATAGCTACAACACTGCAAAAGATATTGCATTCACAATCAAGGCAGATCATTCAATTGTGTCTGATGCTCCTGAGCTTAAGTCATTAAGCGGAGATAAGGTGACCGGTAATATTACACTTAAAGCTGATAAAGCTGAGGGCAGCTTAAGCACACCTGTACAGAACTTTAAGGGCTCAGTCCTTCCTGCAACCGGTGGTGCCGGACGTGTAGCAATTTATGTAATCGGAGCTATATTAGTAGTCGGTGGCGGAATTGTTCTTGTAACAAAGAAGCGTGTTAAATAATATCATTTTATGATAAAATATATCTGCCATGAGCCACTTTAGTGGTTCGTGGCAGTTACAATAGGCATAATTATATTATGCAAATGATAACAGTAAGGAGAGTGCTATGAGAAGAAAATTATCAACTATTTTGTTTGTCATAGTGTTTCTTGCAGGACTGTCCTTACTGCTATATCCGACGGTGAGTGATTACTGGAATTCATTCCATCAGTCAAGGGCAATCGCAAGCTACGTCGATGCAGTAGACAATACAGATGAACAAAAGCTTGAAGAAATGAGGCAGGCGGCAGAGGCTTACAATGAAAGACTTTTAAGCAAGCAGGACAGATATGATATGTCTGATTCGGACAGAGCAGAGTATGAAAGCCTACTTGATGTATCTGGAACAGGAGTCATGGGCTATGTTGAGATTCCGTCCATCAATGTCTCATTGCCGATTTACCACGGCACAGATAATACAATACTTCAGATAGGTGTTGGCCATATCGAGGGCACATCGCTTCCGGTTGGCGGAGCAAGCACACATTGTGCTGTTTCAGGACACAGGGGACTTACATCATCTAAGCTATTTACGGATATTGACCAGATGGCGGAGGGTGACACCTTTAAGCTGTATGTGCTTGGCGAGACACTGACCTACGATGTTGATCAGATAAGGATTGTTTTGCCTGATGAGCTTAATGACTTAAAGATTGAGGAAGGGCAGGATTACTGTACACTTATCACATGTACACCGTATGGAGTGAATTCCCACAGGCTTCTTATCAGGGGGCACAGGATTGCAAATGATGCACAGGGACTTATTGTCGAGGATGTAAAGCAGGTACAGCCGTTACATGAAGCCATAGTGCTTGGCATTCTGTTTCTGGTTTTGTATATTATAATTTGTAAGATACTTAGTAAAACGATATTGTATAGATTCAGATAGAATCAGGAAGGAGGAAAAATGCACAATAGTTTAAAAAGAGCTGTCAGTATAGCTATAGCAGCGATAGCCTTGTTTTCTCTGCCATGTGGAAGCATTTTTGCAAGGACGCATATTGATATTGATAAGAAATGCTCTATAACAGTTGATATCCCCGATACATGGGAGGATTTGTATACTGTGGATTTTCCCGTAGAGCTTTACAGAGTGGCAGATGTAGATGAGAACGATGTATACACTGCAACGAAGCAGTTTGATGAGCTGGCTAAATCTATATCAGATATCAGCAGTAAAACTACCGCAGATGACTGGGAAAAGATGGCAAAGACAACTGCGGACATTGCAGACAAAGGTTCTTTGACAGCAGATGAGGTAATAGATGTTTCAAACGGAAGGGGAAACGTCACAGGCGTTAAGACGGGACTGTATCTGGTGTATGCAAAGCCGGCTAATTCGGCAAGATTTGGATACACATTTGTGCCGTATCTGATTTCGGCTCCTAATAATGAGTTTGCTATGACAGGAAGCGGCTCAGATTCATGGATATATGATGATATCGATATCGAGCTGAAGCCTGAACAGACCGGGCTTATGGGAAGCTTACAGATTAACAAGACATTAAAGACATACAATACAGCACTCGGTGAGCCGGTGTTTGCATTTGATGTTGAGGCCTACGACAGGGATGGTAATGTGGTGTTTTCAGATATCGCATCAATCAGATTTGACAGTACAGGGGCTAAGAGCGTAGTTATTGACAATATTCCGGCAGGGTCAAGGGTGATAGTAAAGGAGGTATATGCCGCTGGCAGTTATCAGGTGACCTCCTCAGACAGCATAGAGACACAGAGTGTGGCCGGTGAGACCGCAGATGTTGATTTCACAAACGATTACAACGACAAATTGATTTATAGTACCGGTGTCGTAAACCATTTTGAGTATGACGGAACCGGATGGGAATGGGTGCAGAATTAATGAAAAAATTATCAGAGTCTTGTAAAAAACTTAATAGAAATCACCGTATTCTTGTATGTGCAGCCTTTGCTGCAACACTCATTGTCTGTGGTGTTTCAGTTAAACCGACACTGGCATATTTTACAACCTATGCTACGGCAAAGGGCGGTATCTCAGTAGATATCGGTCCTACAACTGATGTCAAGGAGAAGTTTAAGGACTGGAAGAAAACTATTGAGATTGAGAATACAGGAAAAGCAGACTGTTTTGTCAGGGTAAAGGTAATTGCAGCAAGCCAGTTTGATATACAGGCATCAGGCTCAAACTGGAGTCTTTCAGATGATGGCTACTGGTATTACAGTCAGGTAGTGCCGGTTGGTGGTAAAACCGAGCCGATTGTTGCAGCTATCACAGTTAGTGAAAAGGTAAAGACCAGCTTCAATGTAGTTGTGGTTCAGGAGTGTGCTCCTGTCACATATGATGAGAATGGCAATCCGTGTGTCGCACCTGATGCAAAATGGGATGCGACAGCACAATATGATAAAGAGGAGGGCGAAGAGTAATGAAGAGAAAACTTCCAATTATACTTGTAGCATCCTCTGCGATAATGCTTGCAGCATCGACGATTGGATCTACAAAAGCGACTCTTACATATATGAGTGATAATTATCTGGCTCAGATTGACATCAAATCCATCGGTGTTACTTTGACTGAGAATGGCAATGATGTGAGCTGGCGTGATTATAAGCATAAGGATGATGACTGGAGCGAGGCAACAGGAGTGCTGCTTGGAGATATGCTAAAGAATGCCGGAGATGAAAAACTGATTCTCGACAAAAAGTACGATGAGAAGCTTGCTGTCAAAAACAGCGGCTCGATAGATGAGTATGTGAGAGTGACTGTGCAGCATTACTGGGCAGATAAGGAGACAGGTGATAAGCTTTCAAAACTTGATCCATCAAAGATACAGATTGACTTTACAAACGATGGCTGGACAGAGGATAAGAGTGCTGAGACTACAGAGCGAAATGTATTTTACTACAATACTATTTTAAAAAAAGGTCAGACATCCACTGATTTTACAGACAAAATCAGTATATCCGGCGATATTGCAGCCATTGTGGGTCAGACATCACAGACTGATGATAACGGACTTACAACCATCACTACTACCTATGAATATGATGGTGCGCAATTTGTGCTGGAGGCAACTGTTGATGCAGTACAGACACACAATGCAAAGGACGCAATTAAGAGTGCGTGGGGTGTTGATGTAAATATATCAGATGACGGGGCACTTAGCTTAGAGTAAAGGAGGACAATATGAAAAAATTTATCGCATTATTATCATGCATGTTGTTTATCCTTGGTTCGATAGGCACTGTATTTGCAGATGAGAATACTACTACAGCCGGCTCATGTGAGTTTACCGGCAAGGAGATGGTCAGTTCGTTCGATTCAAATAAAATAGCAGCCTCTGTCTCACAGATGGAGCCGGGAGATTCTGTCACATTTTCCGTTGATATAAAGAATAACAGCAGTATTTCGACGAAATGGTATATGTCCAATGATGTATTAAAGAGTCTTGAGGATACACAGGCTGTGGCTGAAAATGGTGGATACTCATATATTCTTACTTTCGTAGGACCGGATGGAAAAGAGGACACTATATACAGCAGCACCAGCGTAGGTGGTGAGAAGGAGACAACAGCCGGAAAAGGACTCAATGAGGCTACAAACTCTCTGGATAAGTTCTTTTATTTAAAGACATTAGAGCCTGGAGAGGGAGGCAGTGTGAAGCTTTTAGTAGGACTTGACGGAGAGAGTCAGGGCAATATATATCAGGATACACTTGCAAAGCTTATGATGAACTTTGCGGTGGAGGACAACTCAAATCCGACTTCGCAAAATCCACCTACATTTACAACTACAACGAGCAAGGTGAAGACCGGAGATATCTGGTCAATAGCGTCAGCTGTAGTGTTTGTGATTGGTATTATTTTGATGATACTGGCTTTCGTAAGTGACAGAAAGGGGGCTAAGCAAAATGAAAAGATTGCTTAAATATTTTCTTGCAGCTCTTGTTGTCATAACCGGTGTTTTCTCACAGACAAAAGATGTCAGGGCATTTTCATATACATACACTGTTTCCTTCTCAGCCGGAGGTCAGGGAAGCATAAACGGTGGTGTGCAGGTGCGCAAGGCATCAGGCAATGAGGCTTCGGTTTCTGTTTCTGCTAAAGGAGACAAAATAATTGTCACAGGTCTTGAATATGGAGATGTCATCAGCTGTGATGCACAGGGCAGTGTGGCACTTAATGAAAACAGCAAGTACTACGTAAAGGGAATCAGATTAAGCGGCCGTGACAATAATACAGTTGCACAGTCGGCTTTTCTCGTATCGGGAGATCAGGACTATGTTGTAGCATACGGCATACCGGGCGAGCTTGCTGAGTATACAGTCAACTATGTGGATACAGATGGCAATAAGCTTGCTGAAAGCCGTACCTATTATGGTAATGTGGGCGATGAGCCGGTTATAGCATATCTGTATATAGATGGATATATTCCGGACAGCTATAATCAGACAGGAAAGCTGTCGTCAAATGCGTCAGAAAACGTGTTCAATTTTGTATATTCAAGGGCTGCATCCAGCATGGCTGCCGCCGGAAATGGAGCAAATGACAATATTGCGGCAGGCGGCAATCAGGCAGCAGCAGAAGCAGCAAATACAGCCGGGGCAGCAAATGCAGCGGGCAATGCAGCAGGAACAGCAAATAACGGAGCTGCAGATGGAGCAAATGCCGGAAATACAATAGTGCCTGACGGACAGAATAATCCACAGGATGGCATCCAGGCACCACAGGCACAGCCAAATACTGATATAGCAGATGAGCAGGTGCCGCAGGCGGCAAATGATAATAAGCATGATATAGCAGACGAGCAGGTACCGCTTGCTACCATGATTAGTGAGAGTGGAATGGTCGTTCCTTTAGCTATAGGTGCGCTTGGAATAGTTGCAATTCTTGCAATTATGATATTTGTCATAGTAAAGAATGTTAAGTCTGTCCGTGTTCAAAAAAATAGTATGAAACATAAGGGAAAAGATAATAAAAATTAGTTGATATTTGCTGAAATTATGGTATTATTAATGTGTGCGCTTGTATAAGGGCACACATTAATCAAGTATATGGATGGTTTTTTTACCATACCAGAAATAAAATTTAGGAGGAATTGCAAAATGGCAAACAAGTGGGTATATACCTTCAAAGAGGGTAACATGACCATGCGTAATCTTCTCGGTGGTAAGGGTGCTAACCTCGCTGAGATGACAGAGATTGGACTTCCTGTACCACAGGGCTTCACAATCACTACTGAGGCTTGTACACAGTACTACGAGGATGGACGTAAGATCAATGATGAGATTATGGCTCAGACTATGGAAGGTGTAAAATGGATGGAGGAGGTTAACGGAAAGAAATTCGGTGACCTTAAGAATCCTCTTCTCGTATCTGTTCGTTCAGGTGCAAGAGCTTCAATGCCGGGTATGATGGATACAATCCTTAAC
>ERZ791893.1219-NODE-1219-length-14097-cov-3.737502_pt1 | contig 14097 bp, 20 predicted proteins | sample MGYA00510154_ERZ791893 | MGnify/ENA primary metagenome ERZ791893 (study PRJEB30046, sample SAMN00792068) | human gut metagenome | study: EMG produced TPA metagenomics assembly of the A metagenome-wide association study of gut microbiota in type 2...
GGTTTGGGGCATTTTTAAAGAACCCTTTATATATATAATATTATTCATTTTTTCTTATACGAAAGGTTATAAAACCCCTCAAACCCTCCACCACCCTCCACCTCAACATTCTTTAAAAAGTGAAATGCCGTTGAAAAAGTTATAGTTTTTGCCTCTTACTTTTTCAAATCGTTTGGCAAGTTCGGTGCTGAACTTGGTATTTGACATACAATATTCGTTGTTGCTGTCTGCCCACGATACATAGGCGGCATACAGTGTACTCGCCTGTACAGTGCCCTCAAGAGTACATTTATCCTCGATAAAAGCAGAAATAACATCCATTTCACGCCTGTACTCTCTCACGCTCTTTAATACAGCTGCGGGCATTTGCAGGCCCTCTCTCTGCCACATCAGACAGCCGTCAATGCACCATTTAAAAATCCCTGTCATCTCCGCCTTTAGCTTATGCGTAAGGTTCTTATCTACCTTGTCCTCGGGTATCTGCACATCGAACGGTATCATATGTATTCTTCGCCAAATGCCTGTGTCTGTACCTCTGATAATAGGTTTATGGTTTGTCGCCATCCATAATTTGAACTCGGGTTTAAACTCAAATTCCTCACTGTACAGCTTTCTTGCTGTTACTGTATCGTCACCGGTAAGTTGCTTTAAAAGTCCCTCATTCAGCCGCACACCCTCATTTGGCTCTACCGATGTAACAAGTCTTGCGCCCTTTAATCGTGCAATGTCGCTGTTTATCGCATTGCTCTGCGAGCTTTTCACCATAATGGTTTCGGGCTGAATATTCGCCGCATAATCGCCGAAAACATCTCTTATTACATCAATAAAAGTACTCTTGCCGTTTCGACCTGTACCGTAAAGAAAAAATGCACATTGTTCCGCCGTTGAGCCTGTCAGACTGTAGCCTACCGCCTTTTGAATGTATCTGATTAAGTCCTTGTCGCCTGCAAAAATATCGTTAAGGAACGCAAGCCAACGAGGGCAGTCGGCAGCTTCGGCGCAATCGACCGAAGTAATCTTTGTAAAGTAATATTCGGGGTTATGTGCCTTTACATCGCCGTTTTTCAGATTAATAATTCCGCTTGGCGTGTTGAGTGCCATTTTGTATCTGTCCATTTGTATCGGCAAAATCGGAAGATGATGTTCAATTTCGTTGAGCATTGCTTTTTTTGACTTATTTGAACGGCTTGATTTTATATGCTTTTCAAATGCTTTCGCCATATCTCCGCCGCTCTCTTCATCAGCCTGCAAGTAAAGCTTTGCCTCGGCTTTCATAGCCTCAACGCACTTATCTGCCATTCTTAAGATAACACCGAGATTGTCAACGCTCCACCTCATTGAATTATAAAAATACCATTTCTTTTCCGTATAGCAGTAGCGAACATTTTCGCCAAACAGGTCAACAAACCTTTCTGCGTTGCCCATATCGTCAAATGTATATGCACGCATTTTTTCTTCGTCGACAGTCTGAATAACCTTGCCGTTGCCTATTGAAATCGAATAATCGTTTTGTTTTTTAGGGTTATAGGTCTGACTGCAGCCGGATATTGCTTTCTGCAGGGTGATTACTCCGTATGTAGTGCCTGACTGCTTTCTGTCCCACTTGTCACGCATTAACCCAGATTGGCGGAAAATTGCGTCCATTTTTTCGGCATCGCAACCGCACCAAAAGGCAAGCATATTGCAAAATGCCATATCCGCCTCGCTCTGCGACGCATAAGCCGAAAAGTCACCGCTGTACAGAGCCTTGAAAAGGCTGCCGTTCTTAGCACTGCAGGCGGCTCTGACGATGTCATCAACGGAATTTAAATTGACCGTAATATTCTGCCTGTTCGGCTTAGGTTCTGCCGTCTTGCCGAGATATTTGGAGTGCAACGGCTTAACACTCTCGGTACAATCGTTGATGTATCCGTATTCCGAGCAGTAGTTTCCTGTCACAACGAAAAATCTGCCGTTCTCGTACATCTCAAAACCGCCTGAATCATTCTTTGCCTTTCTTCTGCCCTCGGGAAGAGTTCCCTTGCAGATTATATGAACGCCTGTTTTGCTCTGCGAAAATTCGGTGTAGCTCTGCAAAGTGTTCACAAACTCGCTGATTATGTTGTCAGTTCCGCCGTTTTGGTAATCCTGAATGTCATTTGGCATATCGTCAAGGTCAACACCGAAAAACGGCGAATTTGAGAACATAAAGCCTATGCCCGAATACTTGCCCGACTGCCTGACAGCGGTTTCAAAATCCGACCAAGTGTCCGAGTTATTCGGCATTGCAAAGCCACCCGTTCTTGGATTTATCGGCTTCTTAGAAATGCCGCTGTGCGACTTCGGATCAGGGTATGCCTGCCAACACACCCAATTTTTATAGCCTTTTAATTCCTGCGGAATTGCACTGTATTTATCGTTAAAATTTGTAAATCCCATATTTTATACCTCCTTATGGATTTCATATGTACCGACTTAAAATTCAAAAGTTGCATAAATTAGTGCAATTTCCGTAAAAATTTTCTGAATTAAAACGGTAAATCATCATCAAGCGGCATATCCGTAAAGCCTTGATTTGTCGGCTGTGCAGATGCATAGCTTTGCTGTGGCTGTGCATAGGCTGTAGCTGTATTGGTTGTCGTCTGCTTTGGAATATGCTTTACAGTCGGATATTTTGTAGGATTTCTCCAGCTTACTCGCTCCTGTGTTTTTCCGTTGTATTCTTCGTGCTTTATAGTTACACGCATCGGCTTATTGACAAGCTCACCGCAGAACTGCTCAAGGCTGTCGTACTCCTTGCCATCGGGAAGTCCTGCCGCCTTGCCGAGTGCCATAATCTGACCATAGCTGTATCCCTTGACCTGCAAGTCTGCGTTTGTAGGCTCTTTCTTCTTCCACAATGTATCAAATATATATCCATTTTTATAGTTCTGCTCAACATCATTTCGGATTACCATTGAGATGTTCAGATTTTCTTTGCCATTCTTTGTTACTCTCTCCTCAACCTTAGCTATAAGGCACTCGTAATCACCTTCAGGCTTGATTGAGCTGCCCTGTGTTGCTTCGTTCCAGTTTGATTTAAAACCCATGATTATTCCTCCAAAATTAATTTAATTGCTTCATTGGCACTTCTGCATATTCCTGCTACCGCACCGTTAAATTTCATCATCTGTAAAAAGTTATGCTGCTTTTCAGTTGCTCTGCCTTTTGCTGTTTTAACCTCAATGAATACCGCCTTGCCGTCTGATTTTCTGACACCGAATAAATCAGAAAACCCCGGTGGTACACCTGTGCTGAAATATCGTCCGTCCTTTGTGTAACCCTGTCCGACATTGATACGAAAAATATCGCAGTACGGTGCAATTGCAAGGCGGATTTCATTCTGTATAGCGTGTTCTTCTGTCAAGCTATCAATCCTCTCTTTCGTGCTTGATAATACGCCCAGCCGGGCTTATAGCCGTGTGTTTTTGCGTAAACGAGTAAATCGTTGTAGCTGCTGCAATCAGATGGTGAACTGAAATCGAGCTTAAAGCCCTCAACCTTTATAAGCTCTGCGGCAGTATCAAAATCAACCTTTCGCTCTGCTGTCGGAAATTCATATCCGCATCGAGGGCATACGGCTTTCTGCCCCGGTGGTGGTGCAGAGAATGTAAAAAAACACTCGGGGCATTGCTTGACCTTTGTTGCCTGCTCGTCTTCAAGCTTTTTAACACTCTTTTTCTCTCGTTTTTCAAGTGACCACACTCTGTCATCGTCAGGCATTCCGTGTCTTGCATAGTTGCCCACATGGTCAATGATTACCGCCCTTTTGTTCGGTCTGTATCGCATACATCGCATTGACTGCTGAATGTAAAGCGTAAGGCTGTGAGTAGGTCGGAGCAGAATTGTACATTCGCAGTCGGGCACATCAAAGCCCTCTGAAATCAAATCCACATTGCAAAGAATTGTAATTTTTCCGCTGCGAAACTCGTTTATAATCTGTTCTCTCTGCGCCTTTGGAGTTGCTCCGTCAATATGCCTTGCGGATATACCCGCTTCGCAAAATGCCTGTGCGGTTGCCATACTGTGTTTGACAGTTGAACAATAGCACACCGCTTTTTTGCCGTCTGCAAGCTGTCTGTAATACTTGATTACATCTCCGAAAACTGTATTTTTAGTCATTGCTTTTTCTATCTCAGAGGCGACATATTCGCCCATTTTGGTGTGCAGTCCTGTAAGGTCGGCAACACTCGGAGCATAGTAATCATATGGGGCAAGGCAGTTATGCTCAATGAGCCACTTGGTACTTACTCCTACAATCAGCTTATCGTTGACATCACCCAAGCCATCACCGTTTAGACGGCAAGGTGTTGCGGTTACTCCGACCCTCGGAACATCTGAAAAATATTCATAAATGCGTTTGTAGCTTTGTGCAAGGCTGTGATGATTTTCGTCCGTAATGATTAACGCAGGCTTAGGAAGTTTTTTAAGCCTGCGTGTAAAGGTTTGTACCATACCAATCTGACATAAATCCATAAGCACACCCCAGCGGACAAAGGTTCTGAATATTTGGTCAACAAGCTCTCTCCTGTGAACAAGGAACAGCACCCGTTTACCGTTCCAAGTCGTCCGTCTTGCAATTTCTGCGACAATGCAGGACTTTCCGCCACCGCACCCAAGGACAATGCAAGGAGCTTTGTAACCCTCTCGCCAAGCTTGCCTTACTTGCTCCACAAGGTCATTCTGATACGGTCGAAGCTGCATTTCCGGCACCCTCTCTCTGCTTTTCCTGTTTCTTCTGCTTTATCAGCTTTGCGACACACTGCATACAGAGCTGTCTGCCATAATTTTTTATTGTGCCGTCAATAATCTGCTTAACGGTGCGTTTACCGTCAGAAAGTATCGGTGCTTTGCACTCATCACAATACTGTTCGGGTTGCATTGAATAGTATGTTCTCAATGCTTCATCAACAATTTTAAGGTCATTTGATATGTACATTGAATCAAACAAGCCTATCGGACTTTTGCAGGTGTCGTTGCCGTCTGTTTGTGTTGCAAAAAGATACTTGCCGTCAACAACAACCGTTTTCAAAACTGTGGTAAACATTCCCTCAACCGAGATTTTTTCGTCAAGCAGCTTACCGATTGTTTTAGCTTTTTGTCTGCCGTTTTCGTCGGTATCAATATGACTTAAAAAATAAACAATTGTATCGCTTGGTAGAGTTTCAATCTGTTTCACAAGTTCCCAAAAATTTTTGCCAATGTCGGTAAACTTCTGAAAGCCTGTTTCCTTGGCTCTTCTCATATACTCGTTAGCCATGAGATACTGTGCGTCATCAATTGCAATCGACTTACATTTCTGCTTTTTGATAAAGTCCTCAATATCAATGTAGTTGTCGGAATTGATTGAAGAAGTAAATTTTGTTCTGAACGGGAGTGATTTTCCATTCACATTTACAAGAGCAAGTTCATTTGCTTTGAAATTTCTTAAAGAGGCAGATTTTCCGCTGCCTGAATATCCTAAAACCAATATAGGTAATCCCATAAATAACACCTCACTTAATACTTAATGACTGCTTGGCTTCCATATGTACGAAGGGGATTTCTTCACCCTTTTTGCAGAGAGCTTTGACATCATTCTTTTTCACTTCGGGCATACTGTATTTCAAAAGGTGGGCAAGATTGTGTTCCTCTGCCCACTCAACGAATGAAATTTCATCATCAATAACAAGGCTCGGTGCGTTGTTTCTGATTGATACAACTGCGTGCGGCATATCTACCTTGCTCCTGCCGATTGCTTTCATTGCGTTAAGAAGATATGCAGCGAGTTTTTCAACCTCTCGCTCTTTCTGCGACTGCCTCTTAGCGATTGCAGATTTCTCAAACTTGAGTATATTAGCCTCGGCTTTAAGCTGTTTGATGTAGACCGCAATGCTTTCTGCTTTCTCGTCAAATTCGCCCTCAATGCCCTCGAGTGTATCAAACCACGCTGTAAGCATTTTTTCTTTGTATGCCTCAACATCTTCGATAATGTCGCCGTTGCCGTCAATCGGCTGACCGTCTGCGTCAGTATCGGGTTCATATTCGTTTATGTCTTCAAATTGGCTGAATAATTCAGCAAAGCTTTCAGTAAGTTCATAAAGTTTCATTGTTGCTCCCCCTTAAAGATTTATGTTTTGTGTGGCAAGTGCTTCTATTAAATGTTCAACCTTGTCCTTGAAAAATTCCTTGTCCTGTGACTGCTTGGCGAAATCGAGCATACGGATAAAGCTGTCATATGCAATCGAAAAATATGCCTTAAAGACATCCTTGTCATCTGATGTACCGTCGGCAGTCTGAACATTTTTCAGCCTTTCTTCATACTCCTCTTTCTGCCTGCGAAGAGCCTCCTGCTTTTCGTCCTCAAGCTGTTTCCTTACGATTTTCTCGTTCTCACGATATTCTGCTTCGAGTTCGTCATTGCGTTTGATGTTCTCACGCTCAAGTGCTCTGATGGTTTCGTTCAGTCTGCGCTCATTATCGCTCGGCTCTGCAACGGCAACCTCAATAGGGCGGCTTTCAAGCTCCTGAACTTTATTCGTCAGCTTGAAATTTTTGTTCTTTTCCTCTGCAAGCTGATTTTCAATATTGCGATAGCTTTCTTTTGAAGTGTCCGCCTGCTGCTTGTAATAGTCTGCGTCTTTCTTAGCGTTATTGAGCTGTCTGCAATAGTCAATGCTCTTGTCGGTCGCCTCCTGCTTTTCGTCTTTCAGCTTTTCGATTTCAGCTTTTAACTGCTTAACCGTTGTGTTTTCAAGGTCAAGTTTTTCGGCAATTTCTGCCTGTTCGGGTTCGCTGATTGTGGCAAGAAGTGATAGCTTTGTCATTCCGATTTGTCCAATCGATTGGACATTTTCAGGATTTATTTTTTCTACAATAGAAATATAGTTATATGCGTTACTGCGTTTCATACCTACTTCATTCTCGCAGTACTCCTCAAAATTCGTGTAGCCAAGCTCCTTATACAGCTTGTTGTCACGCATAGTCTTGAGTCCGTTGCACATATCCCATATGTTCTGTTGTGCAAGGTTTGCGCTGACAAGAATTTTCTGATGCAGTTCAATGGCCTGCTTATGCTGTTTGCTTACTGTTATTTCTGACATTTTTTATATCCTCCAAAAATTCAGCGTATTGCTTTTCAAATTTCTTGATTTCATCCGGCTTTTTAAATCCGCTGTCACGCTCATTTTTGTAACCGTGGCACTGCATTATTTCCAATGTTTCGGGATTTACTTCAATCGTAAAAAACGGGATTTTCGGTTTATCTTTATGACGAATAAAAAGTATTATCGTGTCACCTCTTGCGTGCCGTCTTACATATCCGCCGACGCAATGCTGTAATATTCTTCCCTCTGCTATTATTTCTTCACCGCTTTTTGGGGCAAGCATTATAAGGCTGTCTGTGCTCATCAGTAATGGGGTAAGTGTCTTTGCTATTTTTGCAATCTGCTTCGATTCTGTTTTGTCTGCATAGAAAGCAACCTTTTCAAGCGTTCTGTCGTGAGCCTCTTCGAGATGAGCCGGCATTACTTCTTCTATACCTTCGGGAAGCTTTTTGCAGCTATCAAGATAATCCCTCCACAGTATTACTCTCCGATCGTTTTTGCCATACTTCAAAATCTGTTTGTATGTAAGACTATTTTTGTGAAGTTCGTTTACAGCATTGATGCCGAGCTTTGACAGCTTGCTTATGAACTCATGTGCCATATGAATAGTCGGTTCTTCCTTTATTACGCTACGGTAAAGTTCAATTGTCCTTGAATCATAATCTGCGAAAAAGTGCATATCCTCCTTATGACATCCGAGCATTTTAAGAAGATTGGTTTCTTTCCAGTGAATTTTATTGAGCGAAAGTTTGCCGTTAATCAAAAGCTTTGCAACATTCTCAAAACCGCCTTTAATCAGATATTCTGCATTATTGTGCCTTACATATATGTTCAGCCATTTGAGAATCTCTTGGACCGTACATCTATTTAAAAGCTCATCCGCACACGAATATCTAAGATCCGTATCAGCTATTACATCAAGATTTAAAAGTACGGTTGAATCCCAGCCTGAATACAAGGTTTTTTCTGACGGACCCCAATACCACGCTAAGCCCTGTGAAGCAGAAGGAATAATTCCGTCTGTTTTCATCTGATAAAATGATTTGCCGTACCAGTTGTATGCAAATCTTTGCATTGCGTGTTGTTCATATACATACAGATATTCATTTGAAAAAAAATATTGCGGCATCATTTCGACAGGATTTTCGTTGTAAATATCTTCCGAAAATCTCTGATAAACCGTTACAAATCTGATGTACAGTCTGCCGTTTTGAGCAAAACAAAATCCAAACTTGCGACTTCTTCCAAGTTTCTTTCTGCCGTAATGCAAAGCCTTTGCTTTGACGGTCTCACCACAATGGTTGCATATGTGAATTTGATTATGTGCAAGACTGAACGGCTCATTAAGATGCCAGCAACGACAGCTTGTACAAAAGCAATCACATCTGTCCCTGCCTTTATTTTCATAAAAGGCATACTGTGGGAAATACTGCACTATTTGCTCTTCGTTTTCAACTGTAATATCAGGAATATTCTCGAGCAGATATTCGGGATTTTTAATCATACCGACACCTACCAATCTATAAGATTGCCGAGGTCAAGAGTAACCGGATCCGTTTTCTGCTCTGCTACATCAGGCTCTTCAAGCTCATACTCGGACATATGTATCTGCATTGCGAAAGTAACCTTTGCTCCGGGGAAAATCTTACCGACAATCTGCTGATACACATCAAGGTCGGAAACTGCAGCGGGGAGCTTCTTTCCCACTTCGTCAATCAGGTTTTCAAGGTTTTCTGCAGCCGTAACGGCTCTTGCAAATTCCTCGTTCTGCTCTGAAAATTCGCAGAGCATTTTCTTTACCGGCTCAAGAATTGCTTTAGATTTACGGTCTTTAAGATTTTTTTCGTTGCACAACTTGATTTTTTTTGTTGCAGATGATATAATTGAATTAGGCTTATTGTTCTTTGTGCTTGTGGCATTCGCGGTGTCACAGGCACTTTTTTTATTGCTCATTTCTTCACCTCCTCCCCGAAAACATCATATGCATACATACTGTTAATGCGTTGTCTAAGCCTTATGTTTTCGTTTTTGTAACCGCTGATTACGTCATTCTTAATGCTAATGTCAAGCCTTGCATTCTCAAGCTCAATCTGCAAGTGCTTAACCAAGCTATGTAAGTGCTTGTTCTCGTCCTTAAGACTGCGTTTTGTTTTAATGTGTCTGAGTGCCATTTGTTATGCCTCCTTATAGTGAATCATAATATTTTTTTGCGTCTTCTTTTGAGATACGCCATTCACCGTACATTTTTTTGGCCGGGAAAATACCCTTTTGTGCTTTTTTCTTAAGACATTCAACCGAAAAGCCAAATAGCATTGATACATACGGTAAATCCATATAAAGAGGAACATCGTCCCAGTTGGTTACTGTTTTCTTTGATTTTGGCATATATACCCTCCTTATAAAATTATTGCCTTACACCTCTTTTAGTGTTATGATTGAATTAGAAATGAGGTGTAAACTTTGGATACTCTTTTTAACTGGTTAACTTTTATTGTTTCATTAGCTACAACTATAAGTACCGTTATTTTGTCGTTGACCTCTGTTGTATTAATTTTTCAATATCTGACATCAACTCAGAATACAGTAATTTGCTAACAATCGAAGGAATGCTATTATAGTTATACAGCTGTTAAGTATTATTATTAAAATCAACAAACCTTTCTCCACTCTATCACCTCACTTCGTGTGGGAGAATCAGCAGCTCATACGGTTCTTCACCTCCTCACCTGCTTTCTTCAAGAATATCTATAATTTCCTGCATAGTAGCTATAGTGCCTTTTTGAGTGTCTATAGTGTCCTGCATAATGGCTATAGTATCCTGCATAATGGCTATAGTATCCTTTTGTTTATTAATTGTGTTCTGAGTAATATTTTGAACGATCGTGCAACATATCAGCAATACTATCGATAATACAACTAATATGATTGATAGAGTATCGTTCCGCATCTTCTCACCTCCTTACGCTGTTTTCTGCTGTTCGGCAAGAACTTTTTCAAGTTCTGCGATACGCTTTGTAAGAGCACCGAGATTTCGGTAAACTTCAAGCATATCTGCTGTGTAATCGGGAACTTTGTTCTCAACAGATTTCATTCGCTTGTTGAGATTATCAAGTGCACCGTACACATTAAAAATTTCATCTGTATGAGTGTTAGCCATATAAATCGCCTCCTTACGCTGTTTTCTGCTGTTTGGCAAAGTCCTGCTTATTGTACAGCTGATTTGCTATGTTACGGTTATCTCGTAATTTTATGTTTTGCTCATATTTTTTTATCATAATTCAAATAAAATATTGAAATATTAATATAAATGTGATAAAATTTCAATATAAAATATTTGAAAGCGAGTTGCGTATTATGTTGAGTTTTAAAAAATGGTTAAGCAAACAAGTTATTTTAGGTAATGATGTTGATTGCAGGGTTGCTGATGACATAATTGCTGACAATAATTTTCCGGAGAGCGTTTGTAAATTTATAATGCTCGATTATCTCGAAAAGAATGCCAATGATAGTGTAATAGTTGTTTTTGATGATTTTTATAAAAAATACATAAAATACATTACTCAAAATGACTACCCTGTGGATTAATCAATAATACGGTTGTTCCCTTAGGATATGATTTATTTACATTTCCGGCTTTGTGTAATAAGCCATATGGCTCCGTAGCTGTATAGCTATCTACATCTTCCCTACTGCTCAACTCTTCTACCAACTGGGCGGTAGGGATTTTCTTTAATTCTGTCATTATTTTTATCCTCCTTTTAATCTGTTTGGTTGTTGACAAAAAAATCATATGGAACTTTCAGAACATCGCAAATTTTAATGTATTCATTTGCAGTAAGTTTTCTTTTGCATTTTAATGCCAAATTAAGTGCATTGGGTGTAATACCTGTTTTCTTTGCGACAAATGACTTTGAGATGCCTTTATCTCGCAAATAATTATAAATTGCTGCATTTAAATTCATTAAAACCGCCTCCTTTCCTATGCTGTTTTCTTGGTATCTGTAGAAGTTTAGAAAACTAAACTTTCGGTGTAAAAAAATAAGTTGAAATATCCTCTTTCTTTAATCCAAGAATATCAACTGATTTGATAATCTCAGTCTGTGAAAAATCACTTGCATTGTTGATTTTCGCCGACAAAGTGTTGCTTGAGCAGCCTAAACTCTTAGCAAAGTTGAAACAAGTTCCACACTTCTCCTTAATTCTGCCTTTGAGCTTGCTGTAATCAAAAGCTGGATTATTCATTTGTAGTCACCTCCTGTTTAGTTTTTCTAAACTAAGTATAACCCATTAAAAATCATTTGTCAATACAAAATTTCAATTTTTCTAAACAATTTTGAAAAATATCTTGATTTTTTCTAAACTTTATTATATAATGCAAGTAAAGACGAGGTGAAACTTATGGCTGAATTTTATAAACAGTTGTTAAAAGCTATGGAATTAAAAGGCATAACTCAAACTGAATTATGCAAAAGAACACAAATACCTAAATCCGCTATGAGCCAATATATGTCAGGAAAGTTCAAACCTAAGCAAACTCGCACATATTTAATAGCTAAGGCTTTAAATGTAAGTGAGGCTTGGCTTATGGGATTTGACGATGTTTCAATGGAAAGAGAAAGCGAACAAGCAAACCTCTCCAACATCAAAAATATAGAGCCAATACCTACAATGGTTAAAGTTCCTTTATTAGGCACAATAGCCTGTGGTGAGCCTATTCTTGCAGAAGAAAATATAGAGGACTACATAAATATGCCCGAAAAAGCAAAAGGCACCTTTGCTTTACGGTGCAAAGGCGACAGTATGATAAACGCACGCATTTTTGACGGCGACATAGTGTTCATACGAGAACAGCCGGAAGTTGAGAACGGAGAAATCGCAGCGGTGCTCATTGAAGATGAGGCAACTCTCAAGCGAGTTTATAAAACCGAAAACAGCATAGAACTTCGCCCTGAAAATCCCACCTTTAAGCCTCTATATTACCAAAAAGAAGAAATGAACAAAGTCCGTATCCTCGGCAAAGCCGTAGGGTTTTACAGTAACATTTATTAGAATAAAAAATCCGCCCTAAAATAGGAAATCAATTTCCCATTTTGGGGTGGTAAAACGAAAATGTTTACTCGAGTAAACAAAATAAGTCAGCGAAAATGTCCAAACGTTTGGACAAAACAAATCCTGAAAATGTCCAATCGATTGGACAAAACAAATCCTGAAAATGTGCAAACGATTGCACAAATTGGAATGATAAAGCGAAAATGTTTACTCGAGTTTACATTTTGCAGTAATGTTAGTGTGGTGGCTTGAGGAGGGTTTGAGGGGTTTTATAACCTTTCGTATAAGAAAAATAAAAATATTATATATATAAAGGGTTATTTAAAAATGCCCCAAACCCTCCACTACCCTCCGTACATAAGCAATAAAAAATCCGCCCTACCCTGTTGGCGCAGGATAGAGCGGAAACCATTACACATAGGGTGCAACGGTGCAGTTAAACGCAATATAATTGTACCATACTCCCTTGTGTTTTGCAAGTTTATCGAATAAAAACACAAGGGATTTTTGCACCCTTTTTACATTAAAAAGGAGTGTTTATAATGAAAAAACGCAAAGACGGCAGATACCAAACAAGTGTGTACTTAGGCACGGATGACGAAGGCAGAAAAAAATATAGGTGCATATGCGGTAAAACTCAAGCTGAGGTAAAAAGGAAAGCCGCCGAATTAAAGCTAAGAATCGGCAAAGGCATAGATGTACTAAACGAAAATATGCCATTTGGTGAACTTTGCGAGCGGTGGTTACAATATAAAAAACCACTACTGAGAGAACAGCAATATAAAAGTTACAGCACAAACCTAAAGCCTTTTGCAATACTCAATGACATTTCTATACGAAAGCTCGTTAAATCAGATTTTCAAACAATCATAAATTCGTATGCTGTTAAAAATCCGCATACCGGCAAGCCTACCTCAAAAAAGACCTTGCGTGATTTCCGCCTTACCGCACGACAAGTGTTTGACTTTGCAATAGAAAACAGAATACTTGATTACAACCCCGTATCATATGTGCAAATACCAAAAGACGCACCGAAAAAAGAGCGCCGTGCGCTGACAGAGAATGAACAGCGCTGGATAATAGACACACCGCACAGGGCACAGCTTCCCGCTATGCTTATGATGCTTTCAGGACTAAGGCTTAGCGAATGTCTTGCGTTACAGTGGCGGGATATCGACCTTGAAAGAGCTACAATCAATGTGCATCAAAAACTTGTAATGAAAGGTAAGCCTCATATTCTCCAAGGCGGTAAGTCAAAAAACAGTATTCGTACTGTGAATATTCCAACAATACTCGTCGATTTTCTGAAAAATCAAAAAACACATAGCGGGCAAGACTATGTTTCGCTTACGGCAAGCGGCAAACTGTTCTCTGACACAGCTGGGCGCAGATTGTGGGAAAGCTATTTGTGCGAATTAAATTTTAGATACGGAGATTTTTCTGATTATAAAAATAGACCAAAAAGCAAGTTTGACCCTCACGGCACTCCGTTCGTAATTGAGAAGTTTACAGCACATTATCTCAGACACACATTTGCCACAAATCTTTTCTTTTGCGGACAGGATCTGCTTTATGTTCAGCAACAGCTCGGTCATGCAAAACCTGAAACAACATTGAATATTTATACGCATTTAGTGCAAACAAATCAAATACATAAAACAGATAAGGTGATTGATTTTAACGCATATATTTCAGCAATTACAAATGCTAAAAATAAACTTGCAAAGTGATGATATGCAGGTAATATGCAATTTGGTATATAATACCGCATAAACTCTGAATTTTTTACATCTTTTATTAAAAGTTCGTAATCAGTAGGTCGACGGTTCAAGTCCGTTCACCAGCTCCAAAGCAAAAACCGCATAACCAAGCCGTTTTTTAGGTGTTTGGGTGCGGTTTTTCTTTTTGCCTGTTTCCCGTAAAACATTGCTTTTAACTGTATTAT
>ERZ791893.1228-NODE-1228-length-13990-cov-2.848367_pt1 | contig 13990 bp, 11 predicted proteins | sample MGYA00510154_ERZ791893 | MGnify/ENA primary metagenome ERZ791893 (study PRJEB30046, sample SAMN00792068) | human gut metagenome | study: EMG produced TPA metagenomics assembly of the A metagenome-wide association study of gut microbiota in type 2...
TTAGGTTCTTTTAATGTAATAGGAGAAATTTACACAAGGTACTTGACAGTCCCGACTATACCGGTAAAAAGAGAAGAGGGAAGAGGGCAACCGGCAGCGCAGCTGCCTTAATCATCTCTCTTCCCTCTTATCTCTTCACTCTTCCCTATCTCCGTTTTGCGTCCTATTTGTTCTCACGAAATTCTAACGTAAAAAATTCACTTTTCATGTTCACAAAACGCAACTTCCCGTTATGTATATAGTAGAGAAGTAAATCAGGGACCTGCAGCGTAGACGGCTGGTCAGTATATTCCCCAGTGCTAGCAGACGGGAAGCAGCTGCCATGACCGGCCGGATATGGATATCACCCTGAGGGCTTCTCGAAAGACAGATCGCGATCGAAGGGCTGCGGCATCGCCGCGGACCACCTAGCTGCTGGCTGCCAGCCAGCCACTAGCTACTCAGACTATCCGGATATGTCACAATGTTTGCTCAACACAAACAAATACACAACCCCATAAGGCCCAAGGACTTTAGATTAGCTCATGCTTTCGATCCTTTGACGACAAGTTCAGTTTGGGGCCGGCTTAGTTCCGAGCCCTTCACGCTGGCGTCTGATTCACTGGACGGATTCTTGCAATCTACGGACACCGGGTCTTATTGGCGTGAGTGAAGAGAGAAGAGCGCAGAGTGCACCCGGCGGCAGAGCCGCCCATTCGAGTCTGATGTCTGAAGTCTCCCAGTCTGACGTCTCGTGCCTAAACCGGTAAGCGCCGCAAATGACGCCAGATGCTTTGCACCAGATCCTCTCTTCCCTCTTTCCTCTTCTCTTTTTTTCGCATGGCTAACTTTTGGGCTGTTAGACATCAGACGGTCAGACGTCAGAAATCAGACTCCATTTGGCGTGAAGCGCCGGAATCTGATAGAACTGGCACCCAGTGCCTATCCAGGTCTGACGTCTGCAGTCTTCAAGTCTGACGTCTCGTGCCTATACCGGTAAGCGCCGTAAATGATGCCAGGTACTTCGCACCAGATCCTCTCTTCACTCTTTCCTCTTCACTCTTCTCTTGGTTTACGTGTGGTCAGCTGTCCGGCCTTTATACGTTAGACATCCAGACGGCCAGAGAGAGGATATATTCATTGAATAATCTTCTATGATACATGATATAATTAATATGTAAATATCGATGGCTTATTATTTTTAATCGCAGGAGGTTTCCAGTATGGATAAAGGCGAAAAAAATAAAATCACTGTAGCTATTTGTTATGACTTTGATAAGACCTTGTCTCCCGATGATATGCAGTCCCAGGGATTCATCCAGTCATTAGGGTTTAGTGAAGTACAAGAGTTTTGGAAGGAATCCAATGACCTGGCAGAAAACAATGATATGGACCGTATTCTTGCGTACATGTATATGATGGCGATCAAATCGCGAGGCAAACAGGTATTTAATAAGCAAACACTGATGGATGCTGGAAAGAAAATCGCCTTTTTCCCTGGTGTGGAAGAGTGGTTTGAGCGTATAAATAAATACGGTCGTGCTCGAGGTATTGAAGTACGGCATTTTATTATTTCGTCCGGATTGAAAGAAATGATTGAAGGAACGTCCATAGGAAAAGAATTCACTAAGATTTATGCCAGTTCATTCTATTACGATAAGGATGGTGTTGCAGTTTGGCCTTCACAGGTAGTGAATTATACCAATAAGACTCAATTCCTATTCCGGGTCGAAAAGGGAGCTTTAGGCGTCAATGATCAGAAAATCAATGATTTTATGGAGCCCGAAGATTATGAGGTTCCATTTCGTAATATAGTGTACATTGGGGACAGTGATACGGATATTCCTTGTATGAAATTGGTGAATTCCAAAGGTGGGTATTCTATTGGGGTATACGACCCAGAGTAAAAAGACAAAAGTAAAGTATTCAAGATGCTTCATGATCAGCGAATCCGTTTCTATGTGCCGGCAGACTACAGGGAAGGGTCTGCTTTGGACAGACTGGTGAAAGAAATTATTGATCGCACAGAAGATAATGAAAAACTGGAATCTTTTCATAATACTTGCCTACATGAAATGCATACCGCTGAAATAGGCAAGAGTAAAGATGATAAAGCAAAGGAAAATCTGATAAACAGGCTTGAAGATAGTGATTCCTTTAAGAATACCCATAGGATTATTCAGGAACTTTCACATTATAAAGGCTGGACTGATTCGCAAAGGAAAAAGCTGATTTATATTGCCAAGACAAATCACCAGGTCACCTATATTTTGGGGGATCCGGATGTCAAAGAATTCTTTAAAAATATTTGCAACGGGCTTGGTGACAATAAAGGAGAAAAAGTAAAAGAATTGCTCCAATTAATGAAGGAATAGTTTTCCCTTGAGCGTTTAAAGTCTCGTGGTGCTGAATATGCCCACGGGATTTTTTATTGACTAAGTTTTTCACTGTATTTGAAAAACATCGTAGTCTGTGAGAAAATAATTGATATAGTTTATGATTTATGTTTACGGAGAGAACATGAACATATCCTGGCCTTTACCCTATGGGAAATAATGGCAGTATACTCAGAATCGGTGGGAAAATTTTGAGTGGGTAAATAAAAAGGGGACTATTGTGGGTAAGAACACGGAATATATATCTTTGTTGTCAGTTATATCAGTATTCGCAGTTATGTCTTTGCATACGAACGGCTGCTTTTGGGAATTCAGTACGGGACGATACTGGTTTTCTGCCAATATTTTGGAATCCTTCTGGTATTTTGCAGTTCCTGTTTTCTTTATGATTTCCGGAGCTACACTTATGGATTATGAAAAGCGGTATGATATAACAGTTTACTTTAAGAAGCGCATTCATAAGACCGGTATCCCGTTTCTGTTCTGGTGTCTTGTAGGTCTTGTATTTAAGCTGGTAACTGATCACTCTTTTCACGTAAGGGATATTACATTATCGAATCTATGGGGCGGTATTATTGGCACTTCTTATGTCCCCATTTACTGGTTCTTTATTCCTCTGTTCATGTGCTATCTCTGTATTCCACTATTTGCAGCTGTACCGGAGGAGAAAAGAAAAAGATTGTTTTTGTATCTGGTCGGTTTGGCTTTTATATGTAATTCAATGGTGCCATTTCTTCTCCAGGTATTTCATTTGACGATAAAATGGCCATTCCATATAGAGGCTATGGGAGGCTACCTGATTTACATCCTTTTAGGGTATCTGCTCAGCCGGTTTGATCTTCCAACCAGATATGAGCATGTGATTTACATTCTGGGAATTCTGGGGCTTCTGTCACATATTATTGGGACCTACGAGTTGTCTATGGCAGCAGGGAAAATTATCCAGACCTATAAAGGGTACTTGAATGTCCCTTGCCTTTTCTATTCAGCAGCAGTCTTTATTTTCTTTAAGAAGTATTCATGCAGCATTATGAATAAAATGGGGGGGATGATCAAATTTTTAAAAGATTATACCTTCGCCGTGTATATGCTCCATTGATTTGTGATGACTGTGTGGATTAGGGGTGGCCATATTCATACCCATGCTCTGGCATATAGGATGCTGGGACCTATAGCTATAGGACTAGTTTGTATATTGGTTACAATGGTTATCCGGAAACTGCCTTATGGTAAAAACTTCTTACCCTAGAAATTGGATGTTCATATCATATTCAGTAGAATAGTGTAAATCAGAAGATTATTGGCAGTATTAGTTCTTGCTTAAAAAGAACGTTACTGTTATGATGCCCAATCTGTGTTTTTAGTACAGGATTGGGCATTTTTAATATTCATGGAAAATCTAAGGGTACGAATGGATAATGGTGAAAAGGGGGATAATTAGGACTACACTGCCCTTGACAGGATGTATTTACTTCTTTATGATGGACGATATATAATTGAACTTAAAATAGCTTGGCACTTTTAAAGAAGGGAAATGGGCAGATAAGATTTGAAATTATGTGCCTTTATGGAATATACTAAATTTTCTAATGGCTTGATTTAACACGATCTGTTTTTAAATCCGTTTTGGGGAAATTGGTGACTATCTAAGCTACACCAAAATACTGCAGACCGGTTTTTGCTTCGGTGGGGTGCTTTCATGCTGCTTTGTGCAATTCTCCTTGTCGTGATAAAATAGTTATCAACAATCACAGATATATCCTTTGGGAGAAGCAGTATGAAAATTATCCGGCCATTCTGGATGAGCGGGCATATGAAGGAATCAAAGCAGGAGACTATCATTTTGCACAGAAGATTGACGGCAGGATTTCAAAGGACCTGCTGCGTAAGCTGGATGTTTTGGATTAAATAATTATAAGTAAGGATTACTGATCAATGACAGAGAGACAGCCATTTTTTTCTATAGTAATGCCTGTGTATAATGCACGGCAATATCTGACCGCAGCTGTTGAAAGTATTTTGAGCCAATCTTTCAAGGATTTCGAGCTCATTCTGGTTGATGATTGCTCCACCGATGGCAGTGATAAAATCTGCAGGGAACTGGCTGATCATGATGATCGGATTGTGTTTGAAAGCATGCCACATAATGGTGGCGCGTCTGTAGCGAGGAATCAGGCTCTGGAATTAGCGAGAGGTCTATATATTGGTTTCGTAGATTCCGATGATACTATAGATGGAGACCTGTTTGAAAAAGCACATAATATTCTGGCTAACGGCTATTACGATTGTCTGAAATTTGGTTGCGTGGAAGAGTATTATTCTCGAGATGGTAAATTAAAATATATAAAGTCTTCCTCCATGATGGACGGGGAATATCACTCAGGTACTGAGCTTTGGAATCAAATCGTACGAATGGAGATGATACCTCTCTTCGGCTATGCATGGAATGGCTTTTATTCAAAAGCCATTACAGCTATGCATGGAATTTCATTTGATACTACGCTCAAGGTGAATGAAGATTTTGATTTTAACATTCGGTTCTTTAAGTATGTGGAAAATTTGAAATGTACGTCTTGGGCACCCTATCACTATGCAAAAAGGGCAGGGGCTAGTCTTTCGAGCCAGGAGAAGAATTACAGCTATGATGCCCAGATGATGAAAATTCGTGGACTGATTGGCTTATATCCAAGTTTGCTGCAGATACCTGGCGATATCAGAAGTGATATATTCTGGATGTATACCCGATTCGTATTTGCTTTGCTGGTAAGAGCGAAGCGAAATGGTGATTTTAATTCTACATGGGAACAGGTTCGCAAAGACACACTTTATGAAGAATTCTGTAATACAGAGTTTATCGGACTTAGTGGTAAAAAGAAGCAAATGATCAATACACTTAAAGCAGGAAAAGGGATTCGGTTTGGCTTACTCTTGGAAATCATATATATAGCGAAAACCTATTTACCAGTTTTATTTGCAATGGTGAAAAAATAATGGATAATAATAATACTCAGGCAAAACCTGTAAAGGTACTCCAAATTGGGATGACGAAGAACATCGGGGGATTGGAGACCTATCTGATGCAGCAATTTGATCATTTGGACCATACTAAAGTCATGTATGATTTTGTCAATATTACCGCTGAAGATGATATTGTATTTCACGATAAAATTGAAAAAGCGGGCGGTAAGGTTTTTTGCATTATGTCCAGGCACAGTGGACCAATTCGTCATTATTGGCAGTGGTATAAGCTGCTGAAAAAAGTGGCGAAAGATTATAAAGCCATTGTTTTGAATTCCAATGGCCTCAGCTATGTGTATCCCTTGTTTTTAGCAAAGTTTTTTGGTATCCCCCATCGCATTATTCATTCCCATAATTCTAACTTTGAATATAAAGTGGGATGGAAGAAGAAGCTGCTGATTGGTTTTAATAAAGTATTGCTAAGCTGGTCGGCTACTGATTACTTCGCATGTTCAGAAAAAGCGGGGAAATGGATGTTTGGAAACGACCATCCATTTACAGTGATTCACAATGCAATCGATATGGCTCCTTTTATCTTTAATGAGGAACTCCGTAAAAAGAAAAGAAAAGAACTGGGAATCACAGATGAATTTGTTATAGGCCACGTAGGCAGATTCAGCTATCAGAAAAACCATAGTTACCTGATTGACATTTTTCATGCTTTCCATAAAGAACATCCACATTCCTTGCTGCTCTTGGTAGGAGGAAGCGTTGAAGATGGCTCTTACCTTAAGGGAGCAAAGAGAAAAATTAAAGACCTGGGATTGGAAGCGTCTGTACGGTTTTTGGGAATGAGGAATGATGTCCCGGATTTGATGCAGTCAATGGACTGTTTCCTGTTTCCAAGCATTTTTGAAGGCTTGGGCATCGTTGGTATCGAAGCACAAGCTGCCGGATTACCTTGCTTTTTCTCTGATACAATTCCCCATGAATTAGGAGTTACTAACTTGGCCCATTTTATTTCATTAAAAGAAAGCCCTAGTCATTGGGCTGATTGTATAGATCAATATGCCCATATATCACGCAAGAATATGCAAGTAGAAATAGCTGAAGCTGGATATGATATTAATAATGAAGTAAAAAAGGTACTGGCATTTTATCGAAAATAATTTATCCTTTAAAAGGAAAAATTGAATTTCTTTATATTAAATAGCTTGGACTGTAGAAAGCTCTACTAGAGAAAATCCTGAGAAGCATGTTTGGAATAAATTGAATAGCGGAGAATATTGAAATGAAATACATAGGTGAGAATCTGATTTCCAGTAAAAATGCGGGTTCTAAAGCAAGATCGGATATTGAGACTGTCCTACACGGGAATTATAGCTGCTTATTTAATATCAATGCTATGCCAACCAGTGACAATTTGATTAAGAATATACTATTAAAAGTTCAGTATTTTTCAAAAATAGAAAATCTAAAAAATATTTATGAACTAAAAAGGCATTTTAACGATACAGTGATTCTACAATATCCATTTTATTACAATAGAATACATAATCATTTACTGGAGAAATTCATCAGAAATAATAATGTAGTCATATTTGTTCATGATATTGACTCACTTAGACATTTTGGCAATGCAACTCTTGATAAAGAGGTAAGCTTATTAAATCAGGCCAGAGCAGTAATAGTGCATAATCACTTTATGAAAGATGTTTTATGCAGCCACGGTTTAACAACAAGAGTAATTGAATTGAACTTATTTGACTATATTCTCAAGCAGGCACCAGCCAATGATCATAACCGTATTCATTTTGGAAAAGAAATTGTATTTGCTGGAAATTTGCAGAAAAGTGGATTCTTACCATTATTAGCTGATACTGATGATGGACTCACTTGGAATTTATATGGAAATGGAATTCCGTCTGCACTTAAGAATAAAAAAAATGTCATTTGGAAAGGCAGTTATGGTCCGGATGAGGTTCCCTTTAAACTTGAAGGAAGCTTCGGACTGGTATGGGACGGAAACTCCTTGGATGGCTGCCAGGGATATATGGGAAATTACCTCAAGTATAACAATCCTCATAAATTGTCTTTATATGTGGCTTCAGGAATTCCGGTAATTACATGGAAACATGCGGCAATTGCTGAATTTATACAAGAAAACGATATTGGGTTTACTGTGGATAGTATTGAGCAAATATCAACAAAAATCAGTCAATTAAATGAGAAAGTTTATTCAAGATATTGCAGGAATATCTTGAAACTGCAAGAAAAAGTTATTCGAGGAGAGTATACAAAGCATGTAATTCTTCCTTTGAAATAAAATTGACATATATGAATAATTAGCAATAAATGAGTGCGTTATATAGGTACCGAAGGAGAATATAATGGATTTCTATAGTATTTTTATTTCTGAGCTTAAGAAAAAGGCATTATTAATTCTAATTCTGATGGTTATACTTGGTATAGGTGTTGGAGTTGAAAAAGGTTGTTTCAATAATCAAATTATGCAGACTACAACATTTGAAACTGAAAAGGTTGTGAGAGCAACTTATTCTAATCCTGAAATTAGTGGTAGCGAATTTGATTATGGCTTTTTTTCTTCTACATATGCAGAAGTTAATCAATTTTTGGATTTAGCAGAAACACAGTTTGATATTCAGAAATTTAATGCTAATTGGCCACGTTATACAGTTCAGGAAAAATTGGAATGGATACAAAAGCATATCTTTGTAAACAATATCAAGAATGGGACTATTCAATATCAATTCATATTAAAACCTGAAGATCCTAAGGATTTGGATTATACTAAGCAAATGGGCGAAAATTTTTTGGATTTTTATATAAATTATAATGAAAAGCGGCTTCATAAAATTCTACCAGTAAATGATTTTGTAGAAGTAAATCATTTTACTTTAATGCCTGAACCTCTTCCTAGAAATAAAAATATCAGTACATTGAAATATGGAATTGTAGGTATGATCCTTGGTATGCTGATTGGAGTATTATCTATTTTAATTATCACAATGAGGAAATATCTGAATGCAAGAGCCTAATTTCTTATTTCTGTTTTTCTTGACAATGCTTTTCTTAAGCATTTGTCTATTGATCTTTTATAAATTTGATGTATTAGAGCCTGGTGTCCTTTTGCCGGCAACTATGGGATTTAGTGCGTTCATGGCTTATTTAAATATGGGGCGATGGAGCTTACCTTTTGGTTTTGAATCTTGGGTATTGTTGACGCTTGCAATCATGATGTTCCAGTTCGGTAGCTTATACTGTTATATAGGTGGATTTATTCGAAGTAAAAATGTATCTCCATTCATTATTTGTAAATATACCCCATCCTTAATCACGACCGGTTTTTGTTGCATAATTATGATTTGTATGGCGATATTTAGTTTCAATGAGCTATATGAGCTTTCTATTCAGTTGGGGAATACAGAAGGAGTTGCAAATATACTTAAGGTAGTTCGCCCAGCAGTGGAGAAACAAAGCGTTTTTCTGAGTCGGTGGATGAATTATAGACAGGTTGTTGCTCAGTCAATTGCTAGTATATATGCTTATTTGCTTCTTTCGAAGATCATTTCTTCACAAATGAAATTAAGGGACTTATTTCTTATATTCCCTGTTATTCTATATGTACCGTTTATGATTATGACAACAGGTCGAATGGCGATGATGACGTTTGGCATTTATATATTTGTGCTAGGAACTATCTTATATAAAATAAAAAATCGATATTCAATTGTTAGTAATCAAAAGTCAATTCTATTTTTATTATTTGCAGGAGTAGCAGTCATTGGTGCTTTCCTCTTAATGGGGTATTTTACTGGAAAAATAGCTCATGAAAATCGTACTGTTTCAATGATAATAGCTCATTATGCTGGAGTATCATTGCCAGCTTTTGATGAAGCAATTCATTCAATTTATACTGATGATGGTTTTATTGGGTCCAGTACGCTGCTGGGCTTATATCGTATACTAGGACGTATGGGTTTTTCAACGCCTCATGTTGATCTGTTTTTACCATTTGTGAAATTTGATGGTATTGATACAAATGTGTATACTGCTGAATGGAGATACTATAAAGATTTTGGAATTATGGGAATGAGTGCAATTATGTGGATCTTAGGAGCATTTTACACTTTTTTCTATAACAAAATAAAGTATTGCTCATCATCTCCTTTTATTGCTATTTTTTATTCATCAATTGCTTTTCCTCTTTTTCTTTCTTCCATCGATGAAAGGTTTTTTATTGATTTATTTGGTACTTCAATACTGTATCAGTTTTTGTTATTGTATCTTTGCTACAAAATAGTTATTTGTAAAAGTGCTACGAAATAAAAATAATAAATATGTAATTATAGTTTGGGGGATATTAACATGAAGAAAATTCGAAAAGCAGTTATTCCAGCAGCAGGATTTGGTACTCGCTTCCTTCCGGAAACAAAGGCTATGCCGAAGGAAATGCTTCCTATTGTAGATAAGCCGACCATTCAGTACATTGTGGAAGAAATTCTGGCCAGTGGTATCCAGGAGATACTCATCATTTCCGGTCATGCGAAGCGGGCCATCGAGGATCACTTCGATTCCTCTCCGGAGCTGGAGCAGCACTTGAAGGAAAGTGGGAAAGAGAACCTGCTGGCACAGATCCGGAAGATCTCGGACATCAAGGTCCATTACGTGCGTCAGCCCTACATGCGAGGGTTAGGAGATGCTATTCTCTGTGCCAAAGAATTTATTGATGATGAACCCTTTGGCGTTATCCTTGGTGATGATATCGTCTACACAGGGGATGGAGAACCGGCACTGAAGCAGCTTATGGACCGGTACTACGAGACTGGCAGCACCGTCATCGGCTGCCAGGTGGTGCCGGAGGATAAGGTATCTTCCTATGGCATTATCCAGGGAGAAGAGACAGAGAATCCCGACATGCTTCAGGTGGTGGATATGATTGAAAAGCCATCCATCAAAGAAGCTCCCAGCCGCTTTGCTGCTCTGGGACGGTACGTGATTACTCCGGATGTTTTTGATATTCTGGAAATGACCCGTCCCGGTAAGGGCGGAGAGATCCAGCTTACCGATGCCCTCCGCGTCATGGCTCATGCAGAGAAAGTGTATGCCTATAATTTCAAGGGCAAGCGATATGACACCGGAAATAAGCTGGGATATCTTAAGGCGGTTGTGGAATTCGCCCTGCGCCGGGAAGACCTGGGGAAACAGTTTAGGGAATATCTGAAGACATTGGATATTTGAAATAAAAAAAGAGAAAAGATTCCAGAGAGGAGAGTTGAAGACGTGCGCATTACCCGCAGAATTCACTCTTCTCTCTTTCTCTTCACGCAGTTTGTTCTCCTCTGTTATAATGTATGAAGTATTTTTCGGATTTTAACAAATGAAGGGAATGGAAACTTATGAAGTATGACTACCTAGTTGTTGGTGCTGGCTTATTTGGAGCTGTATTTACTCACGAAGCAAAAGAAAGGGGTAAGCAAGTGCTTGTCATTGATAAGCGGCCCCAGATCGGAGGAAATGTGTACACGGAGGACATCGAAGGCATCCATGTGCACAAGTACGGCGCCCACATTTTCCATACGAACCTGAAGCACGTATGGGACTATGTGAATCAATTTGCCACTTTCAACCGGTTCACCAACTCCCCGGTGGCCAATTACCAAGGGGAGCTCTATTCTCTTCCTTTTAATATGTACACCTTCAATAAGATGTGGGGCGTGGTGACGCCACAGGAAGCGGCGGCGAAGATTGAGGAGCAGCGGAAGGCGGCGGGGATTACGAACCCGAAGAACCTGGAGGAACAGGCCATTTCCCTGGTGGGCACCGATATCTACGAGAAGCTCATCAAGGGGTACACGGAAAAGCAGTGGGGCCGTCCCTGCACGGAGCTGCCGGCGTTCATCATCAAGCGGCTGCCGGTGCGGCTCACCTTTGATAACAACTATTTCAATGCCCTCTACCAGGGCATCCCCATCGGTGGCTACACGAAGATGGTGGCGAATATGCTCTTCGGCATCGAAGTGCGGCTGAATGTGGACTACCTGGAGAATAAGGAAGAACTGGACAGCCTTGCGGACCAGGTGATCTACACGGGACCTATTGACGCGTACTTCCACTACGACCTGGGACCCCTGGAATACCGGAGCGTGCGGTTTGAGACGGAAGTGCTGGACATTCCGAACTTCCAGGGCAACGCGGCGGTGAACTACACGGACCGGGAGACCCCCTGGACCCGGATCATCGAACATAAGTGGTTCGAATTCGGGAAAGACGAAGAGGGAAATGACCTGTCGAAGACCGTGATCAGCCGGGAATACTCGTCGGAATGGAAAGTGGGGGACGAGCCCTACTACCCCGTGAACGATGCAAAGAACGGGGAACTTTATCAGAAATACCGGGCTCTGGCGGACAAGGAAACAAAAGTCACCTTTGGAGGAAGGCTCGGGGAGTATAAGTACTACGATATGGACGCGGTGATTGACAGTGCATTGAAGTGCGCGTCTCAGATGCTTAAATAAATTTGTTTGCGGTAAAAATTTTTGCCGCGAGTGTACACTTATATCGTTAAATATCCCTGCAGGCTCCATCATTCTAGAAAATGGCGGCAGAGCCTCAATGCTCTTGACTCAAATCTCAATTCTTTATTTTTTACCGAGGTATATGTGAAAAAAAGCCGTTTACTGGAAAATATTTTTTCCATGGTTACACTACGGGCCATGGAGTATATCTTATCATTTATATTGGTTCCTTACTTGCTGCGAGTATTAGGACCGGCACAGTATGGTGCCATTGCTTTTATGCAGGGCATCATTGGGTATTTTAATATCTGCATAACCTATGGCTTCAATATGACGGCACCCAGGGATATCGCCCAGGCAAAGGAGAAGGATATACCTCGACTATTTTCTACCTATTTCTGGTCAACGGTCCTGTTGTGGGTCGGAGTAACTGTACTGTTCTTTGCCGGATACGGCGTACTGCAAACAGTATGGTCGGTAAAGCTGGACCTGCCACTTTTCTTTGCCGTCTATACCTCTATTATCGGTCTTGTTATTTTCCCTATCTGGTATTTCCAGGGAATCCAGGAAATGCGGTATATTACCATCTTGAATATGGTGGGCCGCTTTGTAACTATGGGATTGATCTTTTTGTTTGTCCGGAATCCGTCTGACTATATCCTCGCTGCTCTTCTCCAGTCCTGCACGCCCCTCTTTGCAGGTATCCTTTGCTGGAAGGTCATCCATGATATGAGCCCCGGCATCCTGCATCGGCCGGTGTGGTCAGATATGAAAAAAGCCTATAAAGAGGGATGGCAAATTTTCCTGTCTACCTTGGCCATTAACCTGTATACTACCAGTGACGTGGTCATTTTGGGCGTTTTAACAAATGATACCATTGTCGGCTACTACAGTGGTGCCGATAAACTGATTGGCTGCATTAAACGGGCTGTAGGAGCTGTAAATGATGCGGTATATCCATACATAAGCAAAGTTATGCAGGAATCAAGAGAAAGAGGAATTCAATTTCTTCGTAAACAACTGATGGTTTATACGGTATGCGGGGTTGTTGGCGGTGTAGTTCTTTACCTTCTGTCACCATGGGGTATTCCTTTGCTGCTTGGGCCAAAGTATATTCCGTCTATTGGTCCATTGCAGATTATGTCCTTCGTACCACTGGTGGTAGCTATGAGTAATGTTATGGGCTATGAGACAATGCTGCCGCTGGGAATGGAAAAAATCTATAGCAAGGTTCTCTTGGTGGCATCTGTATTCAATCTGGCAATTATTTATCCACTCATCTCCTGGGGTGGAGCGGAAGGTACATCTTGGGCTGTTTTCTGCACAGAAACACTTGTTACTGTCATGATGGTGGGCATCTTATGGAAAAAACATATTTTGATAAGAAATTGATTCATTAGATAGACATGTGAAAAAAGGAGCAGGCAAGTGCTATGTCTGCTCCTTTTCTGTGAGTTTTTATTTAGCATATCCGTAAGGATGGTTTACATGCCATTTCCATGCAGATGCGATAATTTCTTCTATGGAAGAGTGGCAGGGGTTCCAGCCCAGGACTTTCTTGCATTTCTGGGATGAGGCGATGAGCACTGCCGGATCTCCGGCGCGGCGGCCTTCTTCTACTACTTTGAAGTCCTTTCCCGTTACTTCCTTTGCGGCTTCAATCATTTCACGGACGCTGAAGCCCTTTTCACTGCCCAGGTTGAAGTAATTGCTTTCGCCGCCATTCAGCAGGTATTTCATGGCCAGAATATGGGCCTGTGCCAGGTCTACTACATGGATATAGTCTCGGATGCAGGTGCCGTCGGGGGTGGGATAGTCGGTGCCGTAAATGGAGATATGATCGCGGACACCCTGGGCGGTTTTCAGGATAAGGGGGATAAGGTGGGTTTCCGGATTATGGTCCTCGCCGATATAGCCACCATCAGCAGCGCCGGCAGCATTGAAGTAGCGGAGCGCTGCGTACCGGAGGCCATAGGCATTGGTGCAGTCCCGCATCATATTTTCAATGACCAGCTTTGTCCTGCCGTATACGTTGGTGGGGTTATGGGGAAAGTCTTCCATGATGGGCGTCTTTTCCGGCTCTCCATAGACAGCGGCGGTGGAGGAGAATACGATTTT
>ERZ791893.1254-NODE-1254-length-13668-cov-2.387424_pt1 | contig 13668 bp, 14 predicted proteins | sample MGYA00510154_ERZ791893 | MGnify/ENA primary metagenome ERZ791893 (study PRJEB30046, sample SAMN00792068) | human gut metagenome | study: EMG produced TPA metagenomics assembly of the A metagenome-wide association study of gut microbiota in type 2...
AGATTAAGAATCTTGGCTTAAGCCTGGACATGTCGCGTGGAAAGCCGGGAGCAGACCAGCTTGACCTCTCACTCCCTATGCTCGATGTCTTGAAATCAGACAGTGATATGAAAAGTGAATCAGGACTTGATGTGAGAAACTATGCATGTCTGGACGGAATTCCTGAGGCAAAGGCCCTTATCGCAGGCATGGTAGGAGCAAAGCCTGAGCAGGCTATAGTATATGGAAACTCAAGTCTCAATATCATGTATGATCAGGTTTCACGTGCATTTATCTTTGGTCTTTGCGGCAATACACCATGGTGCAAGCTTGACAAGGTGAAGTTCCTCTGTCCTGTACCGGGCTATGACAGGCACTTTGCAATCACAGAGGAGTTTGGAGTTGAGATGATAAACATCCCTATGACTGAGGATGGTCCTGACATGGATATGGTTGAGAAATATGTCAATAACGATGCCTCTGTAAAGGGAATCTGGTGTGTTCCAAAATACTCTAACCCACAGGGTGTTGTATACTCTGATGAGACAGTTGAGCGCTTTTCAAAGCTTAAGCCTGCAGCAGATGATTTTAGAATCTTCTGGGACAATGCATACACAGTTCATCATCTCTATGATGATAAGCAGGCAGAGATTCCAAATATCCTTGAGCTCTGCGAGAAAGAGGGAAACCCTGATATGGTATTTGAGTTCTGCTCAACAAGTAAGGTGACATTCCCTGGTGCAGGCGTGGCAGGTATATGCACATCTGAGAAAAACCGTGAGGATATCAAGAAGCGCCTTACTATACAGACAATCGGACACGACAAGATTAATCAGCTTCGTCATGCGAGATTCTTTAAGGATGTAGATGGTATCAAGGCTCATATGGCAAAGCATGCAGCTCTTATCAGACCTAAATTCGAGCTGGTTGAGAATATCCTCACAGATGAAATTGCTTCAAGAGGCATCGGAACATGGGTTAAGCCGCTTGGTGGATACTTCTTCGGATTTGAGGCTCTTTCAGGCTGTGCAAAGGAAATCGTTGCAAAGTGCAAGGAAGCTGGTGTCACAATGACAGGTGCAGGCTCTCCTTTCCCTTACAAGAAGGATCCGGATGACTGCGTGATAAGAATTGCTCCGACATATCCATCACTTGATGAGCTGAAAAAGGCTGCAGAGGTGTTTGTTGTTGTCACACGTCTTGTCAGCGTAAATAAGCTGCTCGAGGCATAAAATCTCTGTTATGTCCTAACGGGTAGACTTATAATTGGCATATTTATCTAAAATAAGTATGTGATATATGTATAAAAACTAAATGAATATTTGTGCACATTTTTTCGGGATTTGGTATTTACAAATCCCGATTTTTGTGTAAGATATAAATATCTTTTTAAATTGTGTCTTGCATATGTTTTATGCGGGTTTCTTTTTGTGGCATTTCGGCCACTATTTTTTTTCCCTTGATTTCTAGTTTCATATATTTGATTTTTGATTTTATTTAACACTATTATTTTAGGCTTAGATGAAGAAAGGATTTAAATATTATGAAGGAAATTTTTCAGGAGTATGGCGGAATACTCATAACAGTTGTAGCAATTTTATCAATCATCCTCGTTGTAACAGCGGTTATAGGCTCTGATGCAACAGGCATAGTAGGAAAGACATTTAGTGATCTGATTACAAACTTTTCAAATCATGCCAATATGAGTGTCAAGTAAGAGGTGGTACATGGAGCTTGGAAAAGAATATTTTGGACCGCTTTGGAGTTTTGTAGCCAGCAACGAGATAACGGATATAGATTATAACGGCAAAGAAATATGGCTTACAAATATATTCAATGAGCGTTTCAGGGCCAATCAGCAGTTTGTCACACAGTATATGACACCTGCTTTTGTGGAGCAGTTTACACAGCGCATCGCCAATGTCGTAAGCAGACAGTTCAATAAGAGAAATCCGGAGCTTGAGGCCGAGACGAGCGAGCTTCGTGTGACGATACTGCATGAGTCGGTTGCGAAGTCGGGCAGGAGCATCAGCATACGAAAGACACCGCCGCTTATCAGACTGACAGCAGAATCTGCAATTGCTGAGAAATTCTGCTCGGAGGAGCTTTTAGCTGTACTGATAAACTGCGTAAAGACCAAGATGAATATCACCTTTTGCGGGATGCCGGGCATCGGAAAGACGGAGTGCGTGAAGTTTTTTTCACAGTTTATACCGGCGAATGAGCGCGTGATTACAATTGAGGATACTCTTGAGATACGTTATGCCGAGACAAATCCGGGCAAGGACTGTATAGAGATGAAGGTGAGTGAGGATGTGTTTGGCTACTCTGAGGCTATCAAGTCATGTCTTAGAATGAATCCAAAGTGGATTATGCTCTCAGAGGCACGCTCAAAGGAGGTAAAATATCTGCTGCAGAGCTGGAGCACCGGTGTGCGTGGCATGACGACACTCCACACGGATGATGTGCGCAATATACCGGACAGAATACTCAATATGCTCGAGAGCCGTGTGGATGCAGAGCGTATGGAGAATGACATATATCAGGCACTTGATGTGGGCATTTTGATCCGTAAGAGAAGAAATGAAGATGGGGTGGTGTACAGATACATAGACCAGGTGTGCTTTTTCTACAGGGAAAACTATACCAATCATGTGTTTATGCTTGTATCAGACGGACAGATAGTGACTCACGATATACCAAAGGTCATACTTCGCAGATTTAAAAGAGAGGGTGTGAATGAGCCGTTTGGCGAGTCCTTTGTCAATGAGATACGGATGAATGAGGCCATGATGAGTGAGGAGAGGGAGGCTTAGGAATGACGTATATATTGATTTTATTTCTGACATATGTGCTGCATCTTCTGCTCAAGCTAAACTGGGGGTGTACAGCTGTGGTGCTTGTTTTTCTTCTTGTTATGCAGCATTTTCACCGAATCAAAGGCCAAAGATTTCAGGAAGCGCGAAAGCGCTTTCTGGATGTATCGCTGTATATTGACACCCTGCTGTATTCATTTTTGAAGGAGCAGAAGATAATCCGTGCATTTGAGGATGTAAAGAGCACGCTGGCAGATGGCCATATGAAGGAGACTGTGAGCAGAGCTATTGATCATATGATGCTCACGTTTGATGAGACAGAGGTGTTTGTGGATGCTATGAGGATTATTGAAGATGAGTACAAGTGCAACCGAATAGTAAATGCACACGAGTTTATGGCACACGCTGAGTACTATGGCGGTGATATTAAAGAATCAGCCAGGATACTGCTTAAGGATAAGAGTGCATGGGAGCGCAGGATACTGCGCAATATAGAGGACAGACAGAGGATGTTTCATCAGATTATCCTGTCGGTTGTGACCTCTGTTATCATTAGTGGAATCATACTTTATCTGCCGGTTTTGAGCATGGATATCAGCAGCAATATCATTGTGCAGATACTGTCTGCAGCTCTTATAGTGTTTGATGATTTAATCATACTCTGGGGGCAGAAATTTCTTGAAGTGGATTATCTTGGAATTGATCTGCTGCCGGAGGATGATAAGCATGCCAAAAAGCTCGAGGAATACAAGGCATACAATCCGGCAAAGGAGCTTCGTGCGTCAATTCTTATGGCTGTTATACCGGCGTTAGCCAGTGCATTTTTACTGTATACTGACAGACAATGGCCAGCTGTGGCAGCTATGGGAGCAGCTCTTATATGTCTGAACCAGCACCGTATAGGTCACAGGCTTATGAAGAAAAATCTGATAGCGGATGTAAAGAGTGCATTTCCAAAGTGGCTGATGGACCTCGCTCTATTGATTCAGAGTGAAAATGTGCAGGTAGCCATTCAGAAGTCGAGAGAGCATATACCGGTGATACTTAAGGAAGAGGTAAATACGCTTGTGGAGAGACTCGATGTGGAGCCGGAGAGCTCCAATCCATATCACAGATTCCTTGACTGTTTGAACCTGCCGGAGATAAACGCAGCCATGGGCATGCTGTATGCTGTTTCGATTGGAAATAGTGGCAATTGCGGAAGTCAGATTGATGAGCTGATTACGAAGAATCTGGAGATGCTTGATGCAGCAGACACCGCGAGGCTTAAGGATAAGACCGCCGGCATGTATCTTTTGTTTTTGGCTCCTGTTATCACAGCATCATTTAAGATGATAGTTGATATGGCTATTTTCCTTATAAGCTTTTTATCATACAAGGTAGTGTAGGGGGTGTGTTGTGAGTCAGATAATGAAGACCTTTTTAGGGGTATTTTTGATTATGTTTATGGTGGTTACATCATCAGGTGTGCTGTCGGGATTTATGACTGTAGTTGAGGCACAGAACCTACATGCGCAGGTCATCAATGAGCTTGAGGACAGTGATTATGACAGCTCGGTTGCGCAGACCTGCTTTGAAAATGCATCAAAAGCCGGAGATACACTGGAGCTTAAACTGTATATGACAGACAATTCCATAAGGACAGTTACAGACGCATCACAAATCACTTCATCAGATGAGATAGAAAAGGCAAGAGTGGAGCTTAAGTTCACTTACGCGGTAGCATTTTTCGGAATTAAGCAGGAGCATGTGCTGAGCGGATATGCGTTGTAGTACTTTTCTTGTGGATATTGCTGTATAAGAGGGGGAAAACAGATGGAGCTTTTAATAGAAGAATTGGGAGGAAGCGTTATTATGCTTCTTTTAGGCAGTGGAGTAATCGGTGTGCTCGTGTATGTGTCTACTCTGCTGTGATAACAACTGAATTGATTAAAAAGGTAACGTGAACAGTTACTTAAAAAGTATGTAAAGGTAAGAGAATATGAAAGAAGTATTCAGACAGTATGGAGGCGTGCTGATTGCAGCGGCCGCCACAAGTGCATTTCTTGTGTTGATGGGAAACATTGTGCTGGCTCAGGGAGGCATGCTTGCGCGGCTCATAGATATATGGGGCAACAGTGCGATTTAGATAACCGGGAGACAATAGATGAAGGAGATAATGCAGACATATGGAGCCATGATAGTGGCGGTGGTTGTAGGAATTGCACTGCTGTCGGGATTTGTGGCTCTGAAGAATAAAATGAGTGTGGCGTTTGCTCCACAGGATATATTGAGTGAAAATAGCGCAAACAACAACTATGACGGCATGAAAAACATACCGGTTCCGGGTATTGAGCTAAAGGAGAAAATGCGTCAGAATGCTGTAAGCTACAGTGTGTATGACCTGCTTGATGTTACAGCGCATGAGGATAATCTGGATAAGCTTGAAGTTTATGCCCTGTATGATTCGGGCAGAAATGACTGTACTCACAGCATATCAGCCGATGGCTCGTCACTTAGCTTTCCGGATTATGGTGTGTATGATATGCATGTCAGGATAACCTGCAAAAACGGCACAAAGGATCATGTTAGGATAAGTGTTCCAATTAATAGAAAGGTAGTAGGTTTATAAAATGAAAAATGTAGTGCTTGGAATAATTGGCTGTCTTATTGTAGTGTATACAGCTATGCTTGGGCTTAGTGTATACAATGTGACAGTCAGGGAGAACCAGATGGAGAAATGTCTGTCATTAGCGCTCTCAGGTGCTATGAACAGATATTACGAGCCAAATATGTATATCGTGGATAAAAAGCCTGTCAGCAGCTATGATGTGGAAAAAGCTGTCATAGAGGACATTGATGAGAGGCTTACAGCAGGCGGTACTGCAAGTACCACAGTTTATGTCTGTGATATGGAAAGGGGCATTATTTCAGCAGGAATAGAGGAAGAGTTTAAGCTTCCTACAGGTGTAACAAAGAAAATAAGCTGCAAAAAGACTATTGTAGCAGATCAGCCAATGGAGGATAACTAGCGTATGAAAAATGAAAGACAACAGAAACTTTTATTCATTATACCGGCAGTGATAATAGCAATAATTCTTATCATATGTATAGCAGTGATAGTAGGCTCAAAATCAGGAAATAAAGGGAATAAAAAGGATTCCCGGTCTGTCAGTGTGACTGAGAATGAGCAGGATATTGTAGCTGAAAGTGAGATGCTTGAGCTGGTGAAAGAGGATGCTTTGAAGGAATCAAATGTAGAGGATAAAGATAATAAGCAAAATAACGGTGCGCAATCAGAGACCAATGATAATTCTGTAGCAGGTAATATTAATTCGGATAATGCAAATACAGCGTCAGATAAATCATCAGAAGACAAAGCTGCAGCCGGTCAAAAGACGTCGACAGACAGCAATAAGACATCGGCAGGCAGCAATAATACACAAAAACCTGCCGGTAACGATTCAAAACCGGAAGCATCAAATCAGACAGCTGCACCTGAGCCGGCTCAAAGTGAGCCCGCGCAGCCGGAAGCACCTAAAAATGAGTATGTTGCACCGGGATGGATATTTTATGGCAGTAAGGTCGGAAATGGCATGAGTGGGGAGCAGAAGGCGTATGTTGATTCAGTGATACAGCAGTGGACAAATGGAGGTTTGTCAGATGATGCAATCGGAGATATGTTTATTGAAAAAATAGCACAGGAGTGGCAACTTCCGATGATAACGGCTGGCGTGACAAGTAATTTGCTATGTCTGTTTCCGTCAAGAGCAGAAGTTACGGATTATAGTTTAAATTTAGCCGATATGAACGGAACTTATAATTTTGTTGGTTTGTACACAAAGGGAGAATATGATGAAAATGGATATCTCAAATGTTATTATTGGGAAGCGGGTGTTCTTTAGGAAATGCGTTTGCATGATGTTTGTGGCTGCAGTTATTATTACCTATATGTTCTCAGTCGATTGCAATATAGTGAAGGCTGATGAATGGGATGATGCTGTGAAGTACTATTCTAATTATGGTAATGCTGCTGTTTTTAAGGCTACAAATAAAATGAATGGCAATATTTATTTTTGTTCAGCAGGAAATACATCTACGTCAGGAACCAAGTATAGGACAATTGGATACAAAATGACAATTAAAGGGACAGGTGGAAATGAGATACAGAAAATTTATTTCCAGCTTGGCGGACAATATCTGACACTCTTAAACAGCAAAAAGCAATCAGGCAAGGAGTATATGCTTTATGTGATTACTTTACAGAATATTAAAACCCGATTTAACGAGCAGGCCCTCAATGCCCTTAGCTCCGGCTCATGCACTATCGTCCTCGATGCCTGCATGGTACTTCGAGTAAATGGCAAGAATAAGGGTGGCATGAATGATAATGGTCCTTCCTGGGGAAAGGTTTATACTACCTATGCAGGTATATCCAAAGCGGCAAACTGGACGGACAGCGCACTCACAGCACTGTATTCGTATTATGGCAAGACCGTGAGAGGACTGTTTCATACAATTGATGTCAGGAAATCTACAGGCATTAGCAGTGTATCAGGGGGAGGTACATACTGCTATGGTACGTATGTGACAATCAGTGCGAGCAGCTCTACCGGATATGATTTCACGAATTGGAACAATGATTCGTCTATGAGCTCATCATCATATGGTTTTTTTGTGAATTCGGGTGGCACTTATACGGCATATGCAAAGGCCGGGAATATAGATGTGACATTTTGGCGGAACACGAGTGCGTCGGATTCAGAAAAGACTACAAAGAGCTACATATATGGAGGCATTAATCAGGCTTTTCCTGCTGTGGGATGGCAGATGGCCGGATATCATATGACAGGCTGGGGAAATAATTCATATGATAAGACTGCCGGATATCCGCTACTGTGTGGTGTGGCAAACAGCTGGATTGAGTTAAACAGACCATCGAAGAATATATACGCAGTATGGCAGGAAAACGAGTATATCATAGAATATGATACCGGTGCATCTGCAACTGTGAAGTATAGTGACGCGGTGACATTGCCAAACCAGCATATGTGTATAGGCTGGATTTTAGGAGAAGCGTATCCTGATATAAAATATACACCGGGAGAGAGTATACAGGTAGCTGATTTATGCAGGATACTGGGGATAGAGTATACAGATAAGGCGGTCATACATATGTATGCACTTTGGGAGCATGAGCCTACTATAGAGGCGGATGATATGTTCTTTTCGATAAAGCAGGCAAGAAATGGCAGTATAACAGAGCAGCTGATAGGAAGCCTTATATCTGCAACGGATGTGGAGGATGGTGATATTGCGTATGGCGATAACGGGATAAATTATCTGAAAGTAAAAGAATTTGACGAGCATAAAATAAAAAGTGCATGTGACAAGGATATCATAGAGTTAGAACTTGAGGCAAAGGACAGCTATGGAAATATCACGCAAAAGACTATATCCATCACATTTACAGATACTCAGGTCAAGGAGAGAACCAAAGCATTTGGAAAGATCAGATTTATAAGCGAAAAGTATTACGGCAAAAATAAAGCAGGAGGTCTCATGGAGAACTCCCGCTGGTTAAACGATCCTGAATTTAATTTTCTTCTTCGGAAGGCTTTGGCAATTTGATATAGACCTTTTCGATTCGGTTTTTATCAACAGCCTCTATGCGGAGAAGAATATTGTCATCAGTGATGATTATTTCATTTTTTTCAGGCAGGTGGTCAAGCTTTTCAAGGCAGTAGCCACCGATTGTGTCATAGTCGTCTGATTCAAGGTGCAGACCAAGCTCGTCGCTTACATCCTCGAGATTTGCAGAGCCGAGAACTATGTATTCGTAGTCATTTATTCTTGTGATATCATCCTGCTCGTCAGAGTCGTATTCATCACGAATCTCACCGACTATCTCCTCTAAGAGATCCTCGAGTGTGATGAGTCCGGCTGTGACACCATATTCATCTAAGACAATGGCAAGCGATATAGATGATTCGCGCATCTCGAGAAACAGATTCGCTGTATTCTTGTGCTCATATGTAAAGTAAGGCTCACGCATGATATTTCTGATGGAAAAATGCTCTTTATCCTCATCCTTAAGGAGCAGCAGATCCTTCATATTTACGATACCGATTACGTTGTCAGTGCTTTCATCGTACACAGGGAGTCTGGTGAATTTATCCTCTCTGAATATTGAAATCAGCTCATCATAAGTAGCATCAACATGGACAAACGTCATATCAATACGTGGAACCATGACCTCCTTGGCCTCGGCATCGCCAAAATCGAATACATTGTGAATCATATCACGCTCTTCATCCTCGATGACACCGTCCTCCTGTCCTACATCAACGATTGTACGAAGCTCCTCCTCGGTCATGACGCGCTTGGCATCGCTTTGTCTTATTCCAAAGAGGAAAATGACTCCGAGTGAAAGCTTGTTGATGATAAATATTACAGGTGTCAGCACTACCATGAGCACTGATATAAAGCCTGCGATTGAGAGTGAAATCTTGTCAGCCTTTATGGTCGCAAGTGTCTTCGGAGAGACCTCTCCGAAGATCAGTATGAGGAATGTAAGTATTCCGGTTGCGACACCTGCTCCAACGCTGCCAAACAGCTTGATGGCAAGCGAGGTGGTGAGCGATGATGCTGAAAGATTTACGATGTTGTTGCCGATAAGGATGGCTGAGAGCATCTTTGGAGAGTTCTCAGTCACCTTGAGCACCTTTTTGGCTTTTGTGTTGCCAGCCTCAGCCAGGGTTCTCATACGTATTTTGTTTACGGTAGTAAGAGCGGTCTCCGAAGATGAAAAAAATGCGGAGAGTGCTAATAGTATTAATAAGAATATAATCTGCGATATGTCGTCAGCGTCCAAATATTTTACCTCGTAATATGAATTAATAAATGTGTTTATTTATCGTCTGTGCTGTAGTTAGGAGCCTCTTTTGTGATATGGATATCATGAGGGTGGCTCTCCTTGAGAGAAGCAGCAGTAATCTTGACAAACTGTCCGTTCTCCTTAAGATCTTCGATTGTCTTGCAACCGCAGTAGCCCATTCCTGAGCGGATACCACCAACAAGCTGGAATACTGTATCCTCAAGAGTTCCCTTGTAAGCTACACGACCCTCAACTCCTTCAGGAACGAGCTTCTTAGCGCCCTCCTGGAAGTAACGGTCCTTGCTTCCGTTTTCCATGGCAGCGATAGAACCCATGCCGCGATATACCTTGTATTTTCTTCCCTGATAAAGCTCGAAGGTTCCCGGAGCCTCATCACAGCCTGCGAACATTGAGCCCATCATACATACGTTGGCACCGGCTGCGAGAGCCTTTGTCATATCACCTGAGTACTTGATACCACCATCTGCGATAACAGGAACTCCATACTCCTTAGCAACCTTGTAACAGTCCATGATAGCTGTAATCTGTGGTACACCGATACCGGCAACGACACGTGTTGTACAGATAGAACCAGGTCCGATACCAACCTTTACTGCATCTGCACCGGCCTCGATAAGAGCCTTGGCAGCAGCACCTGTTGCGATATTTCCGGCGATTATCTGAAGATCCGGATAAGCAGCCTTAATCTTCTTAACAGCCTCAAGTATATTCTTTGAATGTCCGTGAGCTGAGTCAACAACGATGACATCAACATGAGACTTAACAAGAGCATCAACACGCTCCATCATGTTGCCTGTGATACCTACTCCGGCACCGCAGAGGAGACGGCCCTGATCATCCTTTGCTGAAAGAGGATACTTAATCTGCTTCTCGATATCCTTTATAGTGATAAGTCCCTTGAGGTTGTAGTCCTTGTCTACGATAGGGAGCTTTTCCTTTCTTGCCTTTGCAAGAATCTTCTTTGCTTCATCGAGAGTGATGCCCTCAGGAGCTGTAATGAGATTCTCAGAAGTCATAGACTCTGAAATCTTCTTTGTGAAGTCTGTCTCAAACTTCAGATCACGGTTTGTGATGATGCCGACAAGCTTGCCGTCCTTTGTGATTGGCACACCTGATATCTTGAACTTGGCCATCAGGTTGTCTGCATCCTGTAATGTATGGTCTGGAGAAAGATAGAACGGATCGGTAATAACGCCGTTTTCTGAACGCTTTACCTTATCGACTTCGTCTGCCTGTGCCTCAATAGACATATTTTTGTGGATGATTCCGATACCACCCTGTCTGGCCATTGCGATAGCCATTTTTGATTCTGTGACTGTATCCATTGCAGCACTCATCATAGGAATGTTAAGGACAATCTTCTTAGTAAGATGTGTCTGAAGCTCAATCATATTTGGTGTTACCTCAGAATATTGTGGAACTAAGAGAACGTCATCAAATGTAATTCCTTCGCCGATAATAGTACCCATTTTTAAATTCCTCTCTTTCTTATGTTATTATACTGGTATACTTTATATACTAATGTAATTTGTATGATGATAGCAAATTAAAGAGTGGGTGTCAAGCAGTTATAAGCCCGATATGAAATTATTATATTATTTATTAGTAAAACTAATGTAAGTCTTTTGCAAATAAAGTAAAAATTATGTTATATTTTATATTAGGTGGCTTTAAGGCAATGTTTGCATGTCACACTAAGGCGTGGACAGTAACGATTTTTGTGCCACAATAAACTAAACCAGGGAGAAAAATATGGAATTTCGACCATGCATCGACATTCACAATGGAAAAGTAAAGCAGATTGTCGGTGGTTCATTAAAAGACAGGGGCGATTTTGCCAGTGAGAACTTCGTCTCAGAGCAGGACAGCCGGTTTTATGCAGATATGTATAGGAAATCGGGCATAAAGGGCGGTCATATTATTCTGCTCAATTCTGTGGACAGCGAGTATTATGAGGATACAAAGGAGCAGGCTGTTATGGCGCTTGAAGCGTATCCGCAGGGCTTACAGGTAGGTGGCGGCAGACAATGCGATGGAGTTTATAGATGCCGGTGCAGCAGCAGTTATTGTGACATCCTACGTATTTAAAGACGGCAGGATAAACTATGCAAATCTAAACAGGCTTAAAGATACTGTGGGCAGTGACAGGCTGGTGCTTGATCTGTCATGTCGCAAAAAGGATGGACAGTATTATATAGTGACTGACCGCTGGCAAAACTTCACGGATGAGGCAGTGACCACAGAGCTTTTGGATAAGCTATCCTCATATTGCTGCGAGTTTCTGGTACATGCAGTGGATGTTGAGGGCAGGGTGAACGGCATTGAAAAGGAACTTGTCGCCATGCTTGGCAGCTGGGGAAGGATACCGGTCACATATGCAGGCGGTGTGTCATCCTTTGACGATTTAAAATGCATCAGGCAGCTTGGACAGAATCATCTGAATGTGACAATAGGCAGTGCTCTTGATTTGTTTGGCGGTGAGATGGAGTACGATAAGGTTATAGCTTTTTGCAATAATAAGGAGATTTAAAATGGCAAAATACAGTAAGAATGATATTATCCGCATAGTGGATGAGGAGGATATTGAGTTTATCCGTTTACAGTTTACGGATATCTTTGGAACATTAAAAAATGTGGCAATTACAGCCAGCCAGCTTGAGAAGGCACTCGACAACAAGTGTATGTTCGACGGCTCGTCAATAGAGGGCTTTGTGAGGATAGAGGAGTCAGATATGTATCTGCACCCGGATCTTGACACTTTTATGATTTTTCCATGGAGACCACAGCAGGGCAAGGTCGCACGAATCATCTGTGATGTCTATATGGCGGATGGTACACCGTTTGAGGGAGACCCGCGCTATATATTAAAGAAGCAGATTGAAAAGGCAAAGCAGATGGGCTATATATTTAATGTAGGTCCGGAGTGTGAGTTTTTCCTTTTCCACCTGGACGAGAACGGACAGCCTACAACCATCTCGCATGAGAGAGCAGGGTACTTTGACTTGGGACCAAATGATTTGGGAGAAAACGCAAGAAGAGACATGGTTCTAACTCTTGAGGATATGGATTTTGAGATAGAGGCATCACATCATGAGGTGGCACCTGCACAGCATGAGATTGATTTCAAGTATGAGGAGGCGCTTCATACCGCCGACAATATCATGACCTTTAAGCTTGCTATAAAGACAATCGCAAAGCGGCACGGACTTTTTGCCAGCTTCATGCCAAAGCCAAAGCATGGTGTGAGCGGCTCGGGAATGCATATCAACATGTCACTTTCAAAGGATGGTGTCAATATATTTGACAATGAGGAGGATAAGCTTGGACTCAGCGAGGAGGCATACTACTTCATAGGCGGTATCATGAAGCATATGAAGGGCATGACGGTCATCACTAATCCGATTGTCAATTCATATAAGCGCTTTGTGCCGGGATATGAGGCACCGATTTATATCACCTGGTCAGCTACAAACAGAAGTCCGCTTATCAGAATCCCTGCAGCAAGAGGTGAGGGAAGGAGAGTGGAGCTTAGAAACCCTGATCCTTCAGCAAATCCGTATCTGGTTCTGGCACTGTGCCTGGCAGCAGGAATTGACGGCATAAAGAACAAGATACAGCCGGATGCGGAGCTTCGTGAGAATGTATTTGAGCTCACAGAACAGGATAAAAAGAGACTCGGAATTGAATCACTTCCTGCTGATTTACATGAGGCGGTTGAGTGCCTTAAGTCAGATGATTTTATCCGCGAGATACTGGGTGAACATATCTACGACAAGTATATAGAGGCAAAAGAGGCAGAGTGGAACGATTACAGAGCTGCGGTTACCCAATGGGAAATAGATGAATATCTGTACAAGTTTTAAAGGATGTAACGAACCGTGAATAATATTGTTATAGCATTTCCTAAAAAGGAAGTAGCCAATTCAATTAAAAAAATATTAGCGCAGAGCGGTTATACAGTCACGGCGGTTGCAAATACAGGAGCTTCAGCACTTT
>ERZ791893.1261-NODE-1261-length-13601-cov-3.369999_pt1 | contig 13601 bp, 10 predicted proteins | sample MGYA00510154_ERZ791893 | MGnify/ENA primary metagenome ERZ791893 (study PRJEB30046, sample SAMN00792068) | human gut metagenome | study: EMG produced TPA metagenomics assembly of the A metagenome-wide association study of gut microbiota in type 2...
CTGGGCCCGGCTCAGCAGTCCTCTGCAGGACTGCTGCCTTTGAAAAAGGGAGACTATTCGATGGCTATTGCGTCGCAAAGAATCAGCCTGTGGCGCATCCAACAGCTAACCTCCGTCGCCTTCGGCGCCACCGCCGGGCCCTGAAAGGAAGGTGCCTTAGTGTGCAGTAAAGGCACCAACTTAGGCCCGGCTCGAGGGTCCTCTACAGGACCCTCGCCTTCCAAGGAAGGAGGCTAACGATTTGCGGCTTTGCCGCTGTTGGAATCCGGATATCTCTAACCCCAAAACTGCAAAATGACACAGAAAAAGGCCCCTTCCTCGGGAAGGGGCTCCGCGAAGCGGTGGGGTTAGCTGATAGATTCGGCCCGCAGGGCCTGTCCAGCTCAAGGCTCAAGGCACAAGGCCCGTTCGCAAGTAAGCTTATCCACTCACCTGCGGCGAAGCCTGGACCTCAACTCTCAACTCTCAAATCTCAACTCTCTTACTTTCCCCACACCGGATCGTCGGCGATTCTCTTTTTTCGTTCGAAGGTGGTGGCGTTATCCTTGTTGATCGCGTAGTCCTTAGAGGAGAAGTCGTATTGGGAATGGTAGAAGTTGGTCCTTGCCTGCCAGATGCCGGTGACCATGTCGAAGGCCATGTCGTTGGTGAAGACCGTCTGCTCGTGGGATTTCAGGGTAGGCATGAGGCTCGGATGGGCGGCTTGGTAGTCCGGGGACAGGTACACGAAGAAGGGGATGTGCACCATGTCGTAGTAGAAGGGGGACGTGGTATGGAAGTGCTTCATATTTTCCCCGTGGTCCGAGAAGTAAATCATGGACTTCAGGTTCAGGTTTGCCTTGGCGTATTCGAAGATGTCCTTCATCACCCGGTCGTCGTAGGCGATGGTGAGGTCGTAATCGTGGTAGGGGTCTTCCTTGGAAACGCCCAGCTTATCCCGGAGGTTCACCGGCACCCGGGCGATGTAGGTGTAATGGCTGCCGTCGATATTGATGAAGATGACCCGCTTCTTTGCCGGAGGCAGTTTCTTCAGCACTTCCAGGGTATAGCCGTCGTAGTTCTTTTCCCAGTAGGAATCATCGCAGCGCTCGGCGATCATGGTGACGCCGGCACTGGACATGGAGCTCCGGTTATGGAAGGAAATCCAGTCCGTCCGGTATCCTGCCGCCTTTGCCACGTCCACCATGCTTACCACGTCTTCCAGGGACATGTCGCCGTACTGGTTGGCGCTGGTCATGGCGTAGGACAGGGAGAAAAGGGTATTCGGGAAATTGGAGTATGCATGGTATCCCAGGGCAAAGTCCGGGGACTTCGCCATTTCTGAAAGCCAGGGGGTCGTATTTTCCGGATAATCCGGAGTAAAGGCCTTCATGTGGTCCCGGTTTGCACTTTCCCCGATGATCACGATGTGGGTGCCCTCATCGATACCATCGCCGGGATCCGGCGCCGTGAAAGTCATATTCTTCACGTTTTTGTCCAGATTATCATTCAGCTTCTGGAGCAGCTGGTATTCGCTGCCCTTGGAATTCAGGGATTTGATGATGGTAGCCGGGAAGACGTGGGTGATCTGCCGGTAGAATCCGCCGAAGAAGAGGATGGAAATCACCGCAAGTCCCACGGTAAAGGCCCTGCCGGTGCCCCGGAGGAAGGGGCCCTCGAAGGAGCGGGCCGCCTTCATCATGGACCGGGCGAGTCCCACGGCACAGGAAATGACGATGCCCAGGGCGATGACCGCCATCACCAGATGCATGGGAGACCCCATGGTACGGAAGAAATCCTTGATTTCCTTCATGTGGGTGGAACGGACTGCCATCATGGCGAACATATCCATTTCCCCGCCGAAGAGTACGTAATAGCCGATGTAGATGAAGGGGATGAGCACCATGAAGAAGGTGTAGATTCCTGCAATCACGGTCCACAGGGACCGAAGATGCTTCGCCCTTGCCGTGAGGGTGGTGTATACATAGGGAAGCGCAAAGAGCACCGCCCCCAGCACATAGTAATCACCGAGGTGCTTCTTCTCCGGCAGTGATGCAAAGCCATAGGCCCAGGTAAAGGTCCCCGCCCACAGGATAGGAAGGATCACCGCCCAGGGAAGAAGCCGCTTCAGGAAAGCCCAATTCATGGTGAAGGAAAGCCCGAAGGACACGATCAGCATCACCAGCAGCGCCGCCCCCAGCCGGGGCTGTACATAACTCTGGATATCCGGAAAATCGCCGCCCAAATGGAGAATCGCCATGATCACCACAGCAATCCCCAGGGGCCAGAGCAAAGCATAAAGAACTGTCTTTTTCATAAAATGCCTCAATATCATATTTTTGTTTAATATATGTAAATAAATTATAAAGTTGACGTCAATTATTATATCACAGGTGACCGGCAGTCAGATAGTGGACGAGCTTGAACATGGTCCTTGAAATACCAGCCAATCAAACCTGCCAGCGATTCATCGATATTGACAGCATAGATAAGTAAAATGGTTTTGTGTTCTATGACTTTATGTTAATGAAAATGGCTAATCTTATAGAAGGTAGGTATTCTCATTTTAAAATGATGTAATATCTTGCCTGCAATGGAAATATAGGTATAATAAGGACATATATCAAAGTACTGCTTGCTGTATTTCTACTTCCTGTGGGGACAAGAGGGGGAAATGTAGAGGCTTTATTACAGGCGAGTTTGAGTAGTGCATTTGATCCTATTACGAAGGTTGGGGAGATAGAAAGATATTGCTGAAAGGCCGGATTTATTTAGAGCTGGTTTTTCTCTAAATTGCAATGGCAGGAAGCTGTTTTGTAAATTTATTTTGAAACAGGAACTTGATTAATGAATTTACTTTGATATTTGTGAGAGGGATTATCATGGACTTTGTAAAAAAATTCGGGAACTTGGTGAATACAAAGCTGGTGAGTCATATTATCATGTGGCGTTGACGGGAACACAGAATTATATACCATGGATAAGTGTGACCATGGCATCTATCATGGAGCATAATTCATCACCCTTTGCATTTCATATTCTGGTGGATAAGACAGATGAGGCAGATATAGAGAAACTGCAGAAGTTTTCCATACAGTGGAATGTGCCGATTACGCTTTATTATATGAATGATGCTAATCTGTCTCAGTACTGTCGTTTTGAAAGATATCGCATTAATGGAAAATATGTGGCTGCATTAATGTATCGTTTTTTTATTCCTGAACTTCTTAAAGATAAAGCAGAAAGAGCTCTCTATCTTGATGGTGATGTCGTATGCAATGGTGATATCACATCATTTATGGATATAGATTTACAACAAAATATTGTGGCCGTATCGGAGGACCTCAAGGGTCAAGAGTATGCTGCAAGAATGAATGTGGAAAGATATTTTAATTCGGGCGTTATTCTTGTTGATATTCAACAATGGCTTAGCAATCATATTTCTAAAAGGATTTTAGACGATTTAAGGATAGCGGCGCAAAAGCATCCGGAAATGTCTTGCCCCGATCAGGATATTTTGAATGTATATCTTGATGGGAAAGATTTTTTTGTTCCACATACTTATAATTTGCCCTATCGATTGGTGCAGCCTAGTGTATTCAAACCCAAAATTGTCAATGAAGATGCCATGCAGGCTTCTCTAATCCATTTTATTGGAGCCATCAAGCCTTGGACGACCTATAATCAGTCAGTGCCAATTGTGAAGGTCTGGGCTCATGCGAAGGAGAATTCTCCCTGGAGGGATGTACCTATTCACGAACCAGGCAGCCAGAAAGCTTTTCACCAGGCGGCTCGGGATGCTCGCCGCCGCCATGCCTATAAGGAAATGGTTCTCTGGTATTTCCGCTTTATTAAGTCTAAATTTGATGGGACGAGGAAGGTAGGCTACTGATGATTATTACCCCCCTCAAATGAGAAAATTAATAAAATGCTAACAATAACTTATGCCGGAACAGTTCTGTAATAATCGAGCCTATTGGGAAATAGATAGAGCAGGAATGAGATGGCTAAGTATGGGGAATAGTCTTATTTCTGCAGGTTGGATATTGTATAATACAATTACTTAAGGAAGAATTGTAGACTCCAACTGATCTTGGTTTCGAAAAGGAAAATCCGATGAATAAGTTGAATGGTATGAAAAGCTGCTATAAGCATGCCCAACTATTAGCAAATATAATGGCCGCGCTGCTGGCTTTGATCTTAAGCGTACGTTTTACACCGGCTTATTATACCTACGCCATAGTTCTATTTGTATTGTATTTGATATATGACTGCATAAAATCAGGAACATTCAAGATTTCTATGCCCCATAAAGTCTTCACCATTGGATACTGTCTGTTGTACGGGTCGTTGATTGTATCAGCGGCAGTAAACGCAGATAAGGGCGGACTGAACCTGGTTCGGCAATATATTTACTGGTCCCTGCCCATGTGGATGATTGCCTATATGGCAGGAAAATATAAGATTGAGAAGGGATTTCTTTCCGGTATTTTATCCGGCGCCATTATTTCAGGCATCTATGGGGTCGCCCAATGGATAAAGCATCCGGGAGAACGGATTTATAGCTTTTATACGTATCCCACCCATTATGGCCTGGTGATTGCCATCGTTCTGCCGGTAGCGCTTTATCTGGTTTTTAAACATAAAGAGTCCATGGCTATGCGGCTGACAGCGTTGGCAACGGCTGGGTTCCTGCTGGTACTGTTATTTTTGACAGATACCCGGGCAGCGCTGATTGCCATATGCATAGGCCTCGTTGGGGCTCTAGGCATTGTGCTGGTTCAGCACTGGCCTCGAATCGGTCATAAAATAAAAATCGGGTCCCTTATATTTATATTGGCTCTGGCCTTTTCATGTATAGCCGGGTTTGGTTATATGCAGAGCCACAGGACGAGCTATGCCGGGCAGATTGGCGGAGAACGGATTCTTATGCTTTCTGCCAGTTATAAAATGTGGGAAGATCATAAGATTTCCGGTATTGGGTTAGACTCCTGGGAGAAGTACTACTATAGTGAAAAATATCATCCCAAAGAAGGAACGGAAACAAACCTGGATATGCCCCATAATATGTTTGTATATTTTTTAACCTGTGCAGGAATTATTGGCGCCGTTGGTTTTATTTTTTATACGGTTCTTACCTTCTGGGGGCTTCTGCGGGTTCCCTTTGGGACTAATCTTGCCATGGAGATTTGCGCATTGACCGTATTTATAGCCTTCTTTATTGATGGGATGGCTGATTCTACGCTTATCAATAAGATTCCCGTTAAGATTTACTTTGCGCTCATGGGATTTTTCATGATGTACAATCATGGAAAGGAAAAGGACAAGTCCGATGAAAACAGATAAACCGCTGGCAACGGTGATTGTACCTGCCTACAATGCAGAAAAATATATAGCACACTGCTTGGACAGCATTATCCATCAGACTTATGAGAATGTGGAAATCCTTGTGATTGATGATGGTTCCAGTGATAAAACGGGGGACATTGTGGAATCCATGGCGGATAGGGATACAAGGATTATTAATATCAGGCAAAAAAATCAGGGAATTAGTGCTACCCGAAACCGTGGAATCCGAGAAAGCCATGGTGATTATATTTTTTGGGTTGATGCGGATGATTATGCAGATCAGACATTGATAGAAAAATGCATCCATACTTTCCGGAAGGAGCATGCGGATGTTGTTGTATATGGATCCCAATCTGTAAAAGAAAATAAACCTCTAGAACCGGCTGTTCTTCCACCTCGGTTACCGTCTGCCAGTGACTGGTATCGGGAGGCTGTACTCGATGGTGTTTCTGAAGTATGGTCCTATGCAGCCAGGGCGGAACTATGGAAAGAAGTACGATTTTCTCCGGATTTCAGTCATATGGGGGAAGACGGGATAGCAACCATAGAAATTTTTAAAAAATCAGAAAAGGTTTCATCGGTTCCCCGGTGCCTGTATTACTATAACCGGGGAAATGAGAATTCCCTGACCCGGCAGGTCTCTGCAGAAATATTCTATGAACTCATGGAGGGATGGATTGGCCGGGAAAATATCTGTGAAGCGGAATTCCCGGATTCCTGTGGCTATTGCAGGCAAAGGGTGTTGTCCTTTGCTGTTAAATCTTACTGCTTGTCTTTGGCAGGAAATGAACTTGGCATTGGAAGAAAAACTCGTATTCTGGATATACTGAGGTCTACTGATTTTTCACCAGTCCGGGGAAGAATGAAAGATAAGCTCTTACGATGGGCTGCCATACATGGGTGGGAATATCCTTGCAGGTGGTATGGCCGAAGAAAATACAATAAGCTCATTAAAAAGAGGGGATAGTTTCCCTTTACTCTCAGGGAATTCTTTAACGTGGGGAGAAATTTGATTATGAGTCATTGTTCTGGATTGGCATCAATACTTGTTCCTGTCTATAATAAGGAAGAATATCTACACAAATGTATTGAAAGTCTTAGAAACCAAACTTATGAAAATATTGAAATTGTACTGGTTGATGATGGGTCTACAGATAACTCGCTTTCAGTTTGCCGGAAATATGCAGATATGGATAAAAGAATCTGTGTTGTACATCAGGAAAATCAGGGAGTCTGCGGTGCGAGAAATACCTGTCTGAATAATGCCCATGGTGATTATATTTTCTGGGTCGATCCGGATGACTTTGTAGAGATTTCTTTGGTTAAAGATGCAGTTGAAGTGATGAAGGAATCTAAGGCTGATGCAGTTCTTTTCGGCGTAAACATTATGAATGGGGAAAAACATGCCGGTGTACGTGATTGGAACTGCAACATGGATTCTGATCAATTAAAAGTAATAACAGGTGCCGTAGTTGGCTGGGAACTTTGGGGAAGGGCTTATCGAAAACATGTATGGAAGGATATTTCTTTTCAGAAAAATATGAGGACCTGTGAAGATGTCTTTGTTAGTGGACCATTAATGAAAAATATACAGAAAATAGTGGCCATTTCTGGACATTATTATTATTGGCAGAGGGAATCACATGGCAGTCTCGTTCAGACAAGAAAAGCCCGGAGCTACATTGATGAGTTCATCGCCTGGAAACATAATCTGGATGTGGGGATATTTTCTGACCTTCAGAGGCGAATCTGCGAGGTCAGAACGCTGATTGCCTGCCTGAAGGCAATTTTGAAAAACAGGAAAGATCACAGTATTCCGGCATCTGACCTTGATCAGATACATCAGTATTATACGGAACATAGTCATAAGCCCATTTCTCCGGCGGCTTTACTGTTTTATGAATATGAAGAAGAGTCATTGAGTGCTAAAGCATTGGGATTTGTTGATGAAGGGCCTATGAAAAAAGCACTGAAGCTGTATTCCATTGACTCTGTTCACCCGGTTATGGAAGCGGAGGAAAGAGAAACTCTCAAAAACTTTTTGAAGGAAAATCAGTCAGTTCCGTTAAAGAAAAAGTATAGAATGATTGAGAGTGCCATAATCCAGGACTGTTCATTCTTGTACAAGATGTTTGGCCGGATGATCTGGAAAAAATATAAGTAGCCTTGCAGGTTGTAGGTATATGTAGGAGGATGCAATGAAAGTTCTTATCATCTATGCAGGCATGCTGATGAAAAGCGGTGGTATGCAGCATATCTGCTGTGAAATGGCCAATGCTTTTGTAGCAAAAGGGTACGAGACAGCAATTGCCTGTGGCGGTGGAGATCTTACATCCTCCTTTTTCCCTTTGGATAAAAGAATAAAAATTTACTCACTGATTGCGGACCATCCTGTCAATGATATGGACAAAGCGGTAGTAGGAAGAAAAATCTCTGCCGGCGATAAAATAATCAGGGAATTTATTCGTACTTTTAGTAAGCGTAGATTTCATGAATGGAATGAAAAATGTAAATGCAGAGTAGTGAAGCCTTATCTTAAGAAAATACTTCATGACTTCAACCCGGATGTTATCGTAGGATATAATGCAGATGCCGTTTATTATACGGTTGCAGCAATGGATGATATAGTTCCTATCATTGGAACCAATCATTCCGAGTTATCCAGGTCCTTTGAGGAAATGGGAGGACCGGAGATTGCTGCTTTGAATCGTTGCGCAGCGCTGCAGGTTCTGCTGCCGTCCCAAAAAGATATTCTGGAAAAACATTGTCCCCAGGTACCTTGTGTTGTCATTCCCAATGTGGTTTCTGAAAGTAAAAAAATAAGCAGCTTGGAGCAGCGGACAGTTTTGTTCGTTGGGCGCTTGACTAAAGCGGCTAAGAGGCCTCACCTGGCAGTCCAGGCTTTTGAAAAGGCAGCAGTTCACCATCCTGAGTGGAAATTGGAAATCTGGGGAGATGGTCATGGAGCAGAACACTATGTGGATGAGATGAAAAAAGATATTGCCTCTCATCATATGGAAGATCGTATCTTTTTCAAAGGGACCACAACCGATATCCAGTCTGTTTACGGTAAAGCATCTATTCTCCTCTGCCCTAGCCAGCATGAAGGATGGGGACTGGCGGTTACTGAGGCCATGAGTGCAGGCCTTCCGGTAGTGGCGTTCAAATCCTGCGCAGGTGTCAATGAACTGGTGGAAGACGGGTGTTCCGGATTTTTGACAGATGATGATATTTCTTCCATGGCAGGTGCCCTGGAAAAGCTTATGGAAAGTGATGACCTTAGAAAAGAAATGGGAATGAATGCCCGCCATTCTATGGAAAAGTTCTCAGAAGAAAAAGTCTGGAGCAGTTGGGTTCATCTGATTGATAAAGTGGTTGAATCCAGTAGTAATCAACGTAAAGCATGATACATTGAGGAACTGATAAAGTGATACAAACATCATTTACTTATAAAGATAATTTGAAAATCCATTCTCTAATGGTCATCGTTCCCCACGAGGATGATGAAGTGAATAATGCGGGCGCAGCCATTTATAGTGCCATCAAAGAAGGCATGGATGTGAAGGTTGTGTTTATGACAAATGGAGATTGGATGTATCCTGCCTTTGTAAGGTATAACGAGGCGATTCGTTCTCTTACATATCTTGGGGTTCCGGAAGGTAATATTATTTTTCTCGGATTTCCGGATGGTGGGACGAGCGGTGAACGGGCCGTCTATCTTCATGGACTTGATAAGCCGGTTGATGCTGCAGGACGGAAGGAAACGTATGGTGTGGGGACACATCAGGACTATCATTTCAGCAAGTATGGCCAGCATCAGGAGTATACCTGGAAAGGGCTTCTGGATGATATGGAAGATGTCATTTTGTCGTTTAGGCCGGATGCATTGATGGTCACTGATTTTGATTATCATGGGGATCATCGGATGTTGTCTATTGCTTTTGAAAAAGTGATGGGCCGCATTTTAAATACACCAGGAAATACCTACCATCCTCTGGTATTCAAGAGCTTTGCTTATGCTACGTCCTATGTGTCCTATAAAGATTTCTATGACAGACATTTTCTCTCGTCCCGTGTGTATCGTAAAGAAATGAGATACCTGGATTGCGAGACAGATAATCCGGTCTACGAGTGGAATCAGAGGGTACGATTCCCTGTGGATGTGGCTTGCAGAGGGCCAAAATTACTGAATAATGTACTCTATAAGGCTCTTATCTGTCATCTGTCACAGAAAAATATTGAACATGTGCGGCAGGTTTTTAACAGTGACCTTATATTCTGGGAACGGCGGACAAATAATCTGGCCTATGAAGGCAAGACGACGGTGTCCTCAGGAAATGGAGATTATCTTCATGACTTCCAGCTCATGAATACCAGGCACATTAATGAATCCAAACCACCAATGGAAGAGTATCTTTGGACTCCGGATGATAGTGAAAAATGGTGCCGCATTGATTTTAATGAACCCAAGCATATTGAAAGTGTTGCACTTTACGGGAATATCGATGATGACAGTCGCATATTGAAGGGGCAGCTTTCATTCAGTAATGGCTTTCGGTGTGATGTGGGAGAACTCAAAAAGCAGGGCCATGAAACGCTTGTGACATTTGCGCCACAGGATAACGTACGGTGGATCCGTTTCACGATACTGAAAACAAAAGGAGAAAAAGCGGGGCTGGCGGAATGGGAAATTCTGAAATCTCCAGAAAGGCCTTATCAGCTGCTTAAAATATGTGTCGATGATAATTTCGCCTATAACTGGTATGTTTATCCGGGAGAAGAGCCAATAGTATCCTGCTATAGCTGCGGGATATCCGGTGATTTTCAATGGTATATCAACGGGGAGCCATCGGCGCTGGACAGGATTAATAAAATGATATTATCCTTGAAGGGTACAATTGTCCTGCGTGTTGAATCAAAAGAGAATCCGGAGATTTGGGATGAAATAACGGTATCGCCAGCCACTGCAGGTTATCGAATGAAAATCGGCATGGTTAAAAATTTGGATAAATTGGGGGTATGGTGGGAACATCAAATGGAAAAGACACCCCATCATAAACTGAAAAAAGTGAAAACAGAAGAGGAATACCGTAAGCTGTAAGCGTATTTTGTGGGGAGAACAGAAATGAAGATTATCATTGCTCATTTTGGAACATACTATGTCAATACATCAGGGGGCGTTGAAAAAGTTACCTGCAATCTGGCAAATGCATTGGTTCGGCGTGGGCATGAAGTAACTATTCTCTACCGTGATAAGGTAGAGGGGAAACCCTATTTCCCTCTGGACGAACGGGTAAAGCAGTATAATATCCTTTTTGAGAATGGCAAGAAAGTTGTCTCGGATAAGCCACCTTTACGGATTCGCCTGTATCGAGAGGCCGCACGGCTCTTCAGCCAGCGGAAGGCTCAGGGGATAAACGTCTGGTACAAAGGAAAGCAGTATGGTCCCAGAATTAAAGAATATCTGGATAACCATCCGGCAGACCTGATTCTTTCCTGTTCTATTCCATCGGCCAAGTATGTCATCGAAGATGCGGGGTGTACCCTGCCGGTCATTGAGATGATCCACTCTCATCCCCAGGTCCAGTTTCCCGATTTATCGGAGGCAGAGAAAAAAGCAACCGTCAAATGCAGGGCTATGCAGATCCTTGTGCCATCCGGCCTGAATATGGCACATCAGTATTTTCCGGAACTTCCGGTGACGGTCATCGGAAATGCGGTGTTCCCGGCTTCGAAGCCTGCTGATCTGGCGGCTCCTCGAAAAGTTCATAAAGTCATTTGTGTCGGCAATATCAGCGGGCGGAAGAACCAGCTCATGCTGGCGAAGGCATTTGCGTCATTATCGAAAGATTTTCCGGATTGGCAGCTTGAATTCTGGGGAGATGACAGTTCCCGCTATGCCGGACAGATGAAACAGTGGATTCGCCATAGTAAATCTGGTGAAAATATCCGGGTCATGGGGAAAACCAGCCATATAGACGATGTCTATGCAGCATCCGACATCATTTGTATGCCCAGCCGGGATGAAGGCTTTCCATTGGCTTTGACAGAAGCCATGGCGGCAGGCCTCCCGGCGGTAGGATTTTCTGACAGTACAGGAGTCAGCGATATCATAGAAGATGGAGTTGATGGTTTCCTTGTGCCCCGTTCAGAAAAGAATCTGGCCGGAGCCCTTAAGAAACTTATGGATGACAGGGAACTGCGGATTAAAATGGGTCAGTCCGGGATGAAAGCGATGAAGCAATACGCACCGGAGCATATTTGGGATCAGTGGGAAGAATTGTGTCAGCATGTTTTGGATAATGAGAAAACAGGCCATTGATCAATATACCTTGGATTGGATGTAATTGTAGCGTTTTATATTGTGAATACTGCCTTTTGACAACTCTTGGGTCGATAATTGGCCATACTGTGACATACCGGATTCTATTTTGGAAAAACCATTTTCCATCCGGCATAGTGTGGTGGAGCATTTAATGCATAGGTATTGTATAATTGCAAATAAAGAATGAATATAGTACCGACAGCGGTATATAGAAATATATGCTGCTCCGAGTTTGGATAACACAGCGTGAATTTGATCGACATGGAGGAACGGCATGAATATAGCAGTAGCAGGTACGGGGTATGTGGGCCTTTCGCTGGCCACCCTTCTTTCCCAGCACAACCATGTGATGGCGGTGGATATCATTCCGGAAAAGGTGGACATGGTGAACCACCGGAAGTCGCCCATCCAGGATGAGTACATCGAGAAGTACCTGGCGGAGAAGAACCTGGACCTCACCGCCACCACCGACGGGGAAGCGGCCTATAAAGATGCGGAAATCGTCATCATCGCCACTCCGACCAATTACGATACCCAGCGGAATTTCTTCGACACCTCCTCCGTGGAGGCGGTGATCGACCTGGTGATGAAGGTGAATCCCCATGCCATCATGGTGATCAAGTCCACCATCCCCGTGGGGTACACCGAAGAAATCCGGAAGAAGACAGGGTCGAAGAATATCCTCTTCAGCCCGGAATTCCTGCGGGAATCGAAGGCGCTCTACGATAACCTCTACCCCAGCCGTATCATCGTGGGCACGGATCCCAAGGATCCCCGGCTGGTAAAGGCGGCCCATACCTTTGCACGGCTTCTCCAGGAAGGGGCCATCAAGGACAATATCCCCACCCGGTTCATGGGATTCACCGAGGCGGAAGCGGTAAAGCTCTTCGCCAATACCTACCTCGCCATGCGGGTGTCCTACTTCAATGAACTCGATACCTACGCGGAAATGAAGGGCCTCGACACCCGGGAAATCATCGACGGCGTGTGCCTGGATCCCCGGATCGGGGAATTCTACAACAACCCCTCCTTCGGCTACGGCGGCTACTGCCTCCCGAAGGATACGAAGCAGCTCCTGGCAAACTATAAGGACGTGCCGGAGGATCTCATCGAAGCCATCGTGAAGTCCAACAGCACTCGGAAAGATTTCATCGCCGACCGGGTTCTGGCAGACGCCGGCTACTACCACTCCAGCAGCGAATACGACGAAGCCAAAGAAAAGCCGGTGACCATTGGCGTATACCGGCTCACCATGAAGTCCAATTCTGACAACTTCCGCCAGAGCTCCATCCAGGGCGTCATGAAGCGGATCAAAGCCAAAGGGGCGGACATCATCATCTATGAGCCCACCCTGGAAGATGGAAGCACCTTCTTCGGCAGCCGGGTGGTGAATGATATGGACACCTTCAAAAAAGAAAGCCGCGCCATCATAGCGAACCGCTACGATCACGTGCTGGACGATGTGAAGGATAAAGTATATACAAGAGACCTCTTCGAGAGGGACTGAAGATAAGAAAAAACGATATTCCCGAACATGGGGATACCGTTTTTCTATTAGATCGAGACCGAGGTCGAGATCGAGGGGGACAGGCCCTGGGGCCCGGGGATCGATGGATAAGGAGGGAGTATGCGAGCGGGTGGGGACGGCCAGCCGCTTCGCGGCAGTGAGACATCAGACGGTTCAGACGTCAGATGTCAGATAATAGCACCGGCTTCGCCGCCAATCCATCCTGCGGCTGGACCTCAACTCTTTTTTGAAAACCCCGTCATAGTCATTAATCTGAGAGATCTCTCGACTCCTCGAAGCTGTAGCGATTTTGCGGACAGAGTCATGCGGCATGCAAACACCGCTCGAGATGACGATATACGGCAAGTGTCAGATGGAGTGGCGGCGCAGCTGCTGAAAGCCTCCTTCCTCGGAAGGCGAGGGTGCTTCGGCCGTCGGAAG
>ERZ791893.1267-NODE-1267-length-13548-cov-5.965982_pt1 | contig 13548 bp, 19 predicted proteins | sample MGYA00510154_ERZ791893 | MGnify/ENA primary metagenome ERZ791893 (study PRJEB30046, sample SAMN00792068) | human gut metagenome | study: EMG produced TPA metagenomics assembly of the A metagenome-wide association study of gut microbiota in type 2...
TTAATCTGACCGGCAAGATTCTCTTTTTCTGCCACGGCGGTATCATACTTACCTTTGTCAACATACTGACCAGATCCAAGGTCTGCGATTTTCACCTGCTTCTCCTTATTCTCCGGCTTTCCGTTATAGGCATTGACGGTATCAGACACCTGCTTATAGAGATCCTCGCCTAAAATGTCTTTTAAAAATTCCATAGTTTCCTTTCCTGCACCGTTTTTAAGCGTGGTGTCTCCACAGCAGTATGCAGTTTTGATGCCATGCATAAGGGCAAATTGCCGCAGTTTAAACGTCATAAGGCTTTCGGACAATATAAAAACAGGACTGCCGGAGAAACTTACTTAGCGTCACCTCTGCGCTGTTCGGTTCATAGATTTCCGGTTGCCCTGTTATTATTGATTTTGGGTATGAAAATACCACCATATCATTTCTGACTGGTGGTAACTTTCAATTTTACATTTCTATCATTTTCCGGATCAGTTCCAAATCAGTCACTTCAAGTGTTACTGTTCCTTCCAACGGATCCATATCTTCAAAGCGAAGTCCTGAGAAGATCAATCTTTCACAAGACTGCTCTCCCTGCACATCTCCGACTGCTTCATATACTTTTCCGGTATTAAATGTATCATCTGACTGATACTCAATATTCTGGCATAAAATAAAGGATGCATAGATTTTCTTTTCACCTTTGCATCTTCTCCCAAGGACAGGTGTCATACTCTGGTGCTCTGTGATCTCTATTTTCCCAGCAAATTGTGCAAGCGGAAATCGTCTGCCAGCTGTGATCACATTCAATGATGCGTTTTGAACATCTAATGTTTTTATAAGTTTCACCATACTATCACCCCTACTTTTCTTCAAAATGCGGACATTTTACATTTTTTCCATTCCAAATTTCAGATGGAAGATTTTTGGGATAAGCATCACAATATTTTGAAAAATCGTTTCTTGAGCCTCTGTATTTACTGCAGTTCAAACATACGCAAAACAGATTCAGCTTATATCTATCTATTTCATATGGTTTATATTTGCTCATGACAATTACCGCCTTTCAAATCTAGGTTTGACATTATATATTTCATACAATCTTTCCCAAGCAGCCTCTCCAAGTAATATGATCGCATCCTCTTTTTTCATCCCATGTTTCACTTCATCATAATATTTATCTTGTAATTCATATATAATTTCGTCATATGTATCACTAAATGTCTTGAAATCTGGAAGTTTTTCTACCTGTTCATTATATTCTAACACATATGTACCGTTTTCCCCACAGGTTCTGAAACTTTTGACTTTATAATTTACCAGCAGATACAGATCTTCTGGGGACGGCGGCGTACTCAATGGATGATTATGAGTAACATCTTTTCCTTTCATCATTTTAAGCTGATACTTCGTAAATTCTATAGTATCCTCATTTCCCAACTGGCAATTTACCGCTTTCCCATTGTCAAATATAATTCCAACCTCATGGTCGAACTTGCAGATTTCCGACTCGACCGTATCCACATTTTTACCCTTGAAATCATAATAGTTCGGGTTGCTTTTATTATTGTTTGTGATAATCCCCAACCGGTCTTTCGCTGCATTGTTACCATCTGCAAAAGAGGATTTCCACTCTTCATATGTCATATTGCCCGGTACATAATATGTTTTTCCATCTTCACCACGCGCTGCACGTTCTCCCGACACTCCAAAATCATCTTCGAAGTATGGACAGGTACACCCACGGCAGTTCGGATGGAACGGCGGAGCTGTCACACCAATTTCATACTGGCTCATTGGAAAATGTTGCCCGTCCATAGAACCACAAAGGCTGCATGTGAAACCATCCAATGTCTCTAACACCTCAAACTGCTCCACCCCAAGTTCTGCAAAACAATCCTTTTGCGCTGCATTGGAAAAAGCCGCCTGTTCTGTCATAACCAAGCGGCCCGCGTTCTGTTTTGATACATTCATCTTCCGTGCCAGGGCATCAATCGTCTTCTGCGAATCAGCCCCGGTAATTATGTTCTGTACCATGGTGGTGTTCAATTCATTGACCAGCTTCTGTTTGTTCGTCCAGATCCGGTCTGAAAACGTTTGCCCGTCTGCCGCCCAAGGCTTATGGACCACTGTATCAATCAACCGGTCATTCGGAGATGCAAAACTCCATCCAGTTCCAATCCCCTTCTGGATCTCATAAGCAGTATGAAGAAACCCCGATTGATATACATCACGAATTGCAGAATCCACACTGTCCAGCTGATTACCAAACATTACTTCCAGTGACTGCTGCATCTGAAGTTTCAATGCTTCCAGCCGATTGATGTGTACTTTTGCAGAAGCATTTTCTAGTTCCTTTATCCACTGACCATTGATAGCATTTTCTTTTCCGTACCGTATGTACTGCTCGACATCCCATTTCAGTTCATCCAATTCACTGGAATTTAGTAGCCGGCGTGCTTCTACCAAAGAAATTTCATTGTTATCTGCAAAACGCTGATACCAGGCATTAATTTTCGCTTCTATCTGACGTTGTGCCGAAAGATATTGTTTTTCAATGTCTGCGTAGCACTGCAAGCCTTGCTGATGCTGGGATTCCTCTATCTGTTTGAAACGCTTTTTCCAATATACACCATTTTTCATTTATCCTGCCCCATATTATCTTCATGGTTGTCCTGCTTGTCATCCGTATTATTTTGATTCGTAAATGCTCCAGAATACAGATCAGCCTTTTCCTGCGCTTCTTTTTCTTCTTTTTCGATCTGCTTCAATTCTTCATCTGCATCTTCCACAAGCGGATGATTTTTCAGAATCGTCTTTTTACTTACAATTCCTACGGAATCCTTGCAAATCTGCGCCTGCTCCGTATCATTCTTGATACAGGTACGGGTCCATGTCTGGATGATCGTACCGCACTGAATGCCAAGCGCTTTGCAGATTGCACGCACCAGCCGAGCAAAGCCAAGTCGGAACTCTGTTTCCATCAATCCAGTTTTCATTTCCAAGAGCGAATACATGAATTTCAGCGCTTCACCAGACTGATTACCAAAGTTCTCCGGCTGCGGGTCAAAGCCTTGTCCCTGCTCGAAGATTGCCTTTCTAGTTGCATCCAGTACACTGTTCCGGGCTTCAATCGGAATTTCAATGTTCAGCGTAGACACCGCACCGCCCTCATCCCCATCTACCTTAATGGTCTTGTACTTTTTTAAATCAGATAGGAATCCATTCAGATCTTCACCGCCATATCCAGACAGCACAAAAATTAATTCCTGTATATCATCCAGATCATTGATAAAGCCGCTGTAGACTTTATCATATACGTCTATCAGCGGCTTAATGTTGCGCAAATCATCTGTATGGATATTGTTGTTGTAAAACGGGATGAATGGCACTTCTCCGAAGTCATGCCGGTAATCCGCTATCATATCACCACTCTCCGGATCTATGAACATATCATAGTAGGTAAGCAGTTCCAGTTCATCACCTGTTCTTCGCCGGAATGCCTGGCACTCCGCATCTGTCCAGTATTCATACACAGTGTAATTATCGCTGGTATCATCATCTATGTCCGGATACACTCGCATGGCTCCGATCAGCCTGCGTTTCAGGCTCCGGTCAAACACCGGGATAATCTGTTCGCTTGGAACCACCGCCCACTCAAAACCGTTATCGCCTGTCCAGTAGTGAACCCAGCCAATGGAAGTATTGGCAGCATTCACACACAATTCCATGCAATTTTTGGCATACTCATCCCCCAAGGTTTCCGTAATACGCTTATTACTTGATGTACTACCTATATCAAACAATGGTGGTGCGGTAAAAGCATAGGATGCTTTCTGGTTCACAATCAGGCCATGAAAGTTCCGGGGAATCCGGTTGTCAGCATTGCGCAGTGGATTGTCGGACTCCTCTTTTTCCTTTTCTTTCTGCTTATCCCGAAACAGGATGTCCGTCTCATTACGGTAATACCGTTCTGCTATATCCGCCCGTGTCACAAATGCTGTGTGGCCCGGTTCATATTTTTTTATCAGTTGTTTCATTGTATCAATATCCATTGTTACCTCACTTCAAAATGCCGATGCTTCCAGGCTTGCGAATAATCGTATAGCAGAAGTACCGCAGTGCATCCATTGCATGATCGTGCTGCTTCACCGGTTTATCCTCTCCACGCTCAGATGCTTTCTGATCCCATATGTACGATCCAAATTCTTTAATTGTGTTCTGGCACTGATCACTGATTGCGATTTTTCCCTGATTCAACAAGGATGCCACAAATCGGATGCCATCCAGTACGTCATTTTTTGCTTTCTTGATTGCATAACCTCGTTTTTTCAATTCTGCTATGAACGATGCTGCGGACGGGTCAATGATGATCTTTACCGGTTTTATCCCGGCAAGCCATTGTTCCAGATCATCCGCATACTCGCTATCCGTTTTCTGCCTTTCTTCATCACGGCCGGAATAATAATACTCGCGACAGCATACCCATCGCCCGGAGCGCTCTTTACACCACAACAGGAATACAGTTGCATTCTGCGTACCATAGTCACACGACACATAATAGTTCGCATTGACCAGATTATTCAGACTGGAAAGCACATGCTTGGCAGTGTCGAACATATCATAGATGATGCCCTCTGCCATCGCCCATAAACCAAGAATGTACCGGCGATAGAATACACCGGTGTACATACTTCGATATCGTTCTTTGATTTTCTCCGACAGGCTTAGGTTGTCATCCATCGTAAAATGCAGATACAACAGATGCTTTTCTTCTCGCTTATCAATCCATCCGGTCTTGAACCAATGATATGGTCCATCTGGGTTGCAATTGAACCAATATTTTGAACCGTCAACAGAACATCGTCCGGTTGCCTGGTTCACGAAACTTTCCGGCATCAGCGCAACTTCATCAAAAAAGACCCCAGCCAAGGTAATACCCTGAATGAGATCCTGTGATCGTTCGTCTTTGCCGCCAAATATATAGAAATAGTTGGTCACATCTCCTTTTGTGATGATAACCAAATTGTCAGCCCTGTGATCTGCCACCGTATAACCGCGGCTTCGCAGCATCAGCTTAAGCCAAAACAATACATTTCTGCGGAAAGAACCGATTGTCTTGCCGCACATACCGAAATTTTCGCCGTCAAATGAGCTCATCGCCCACATAACAAACGAAAGTGACATGCTCACTGTCTTTCCAGATCGGATAGCGCCATCGGCGATAATACCATCCTTATCTTTAACCGGAGAATCTTCACACCACCAGTTCAATACCTTGCGCTGCTTCTTGGAAAATGGTTGGAATTTGAAAATCCTCTTAATTTTCTTCATCGCCCCAATCCTCCGCAGCTGTGCCGTTCAGAGCATCGAGGAACCCATCGTCTGCAATCTCCTCGCCATCGTCTGTCTGTACCTTGGCTTTCAGTAATGCAATCTCTGCTTTCTGCTTGTCAGTCGCAAGATCCATATGATCCGTAAGCCACTGCAAGGCTTTCATTCGGTCAGCAAGTTTTACCTTTACGCCGTCCTTACCCTTGGATACTTCGGAAATGATCGTTCCGTCCACGTCCGCATCATTCTTGATATTGACATGGCTTACTGTGATGGTCTTTCGCTCTCCTGTGTCCAGGATCACATCCACATCCTCATTTCCAAACTCTACAAAGTCAGTCACATCTGCAAAAGCAATGTCCATGTACTTCTGGAATACATCGGATTCACTTAGGAACTCTCTGTTGAGACGGTCCTGTTTCAACCTATGGATTTCCTGTTTTACTCCATCTTTCTCCAACAAACGATAGCCTATGGATGCTGCAGTCGCATAATCAACACCGTACGCTTTCTGGTATGCCTTGGTAGCATTGAAGCATCGGATGTAATGTATGCAAAAAAGCTGTTGCTTATCGGTCAATTTGGTATTCTGTATTACCTGCTTGACTTCATCAGCTACAGCTTTTTTTTCTGCCATTTTTTGTGTGCACCCTTTTTTATTTTGTGTGCACCCCCTTTTTCTCTCCCAGTTGTACCTTTTTTTCCAGCTCTTGACAGTATTTATTGACACTCCATATTTATCTGCAATGTCTTTATATTTCATCCCAGACATATAGTCTTTTTCAGCGGATTCGTTTTTATTCATAGAAATCACCGCCTACTTCTTTTAGATACTCAACTATTTTTTTCATCCTGTATTTTGAAAAGACATTGCTTCTCGTATACCAATCATATATGTTCTTGTCATTCTTTGCTGTATTGCACCTTTTACACGCAGGAAGAATATTATCAGCAGATGCACATCCACCCTTTGAAAAAGGTATTACATGATCCTTTTCTAACTGTTTTGTTTGAATTCCGCAATACGCACAGCATGTTTTTCCACTTTTATCTCTAAAAAAATCCATGCATCTATTCCATTGGCTTTCGCTGATTGCATCTCTCTTTTTTAGTTCCGATTTACGAACAATATCGCAAATCTTCTTTCTTACATTTTTTTCGCAAGCAATTTTCACAAGCGTCTCGCATGCCTTTTCCTTGGTTATCAAGTCAATATTGTCAGAAGAAATCACATTGCCTAGACAATTAACTATATTATTTATAATTCCAGTTGACCTAGAATTGTATTTTCTTTCTTTTGCATTAAAAAAGTCCCGTTCATCATCGTTCTGTTGAAGCTCGTTTTGTTGCTCGCTATCCCAATGGTATGTACTTTTCCATCTCCGAACTGTCCCGGCAGGAACCTCTAGTTGACTTGCAATCTCAACCAGCTTCATTCCACCCTTATACAGTTCTCGGGCTTTCTCTGCCTTTTGGTTCGGACTCCTTGCCAATAGTATCACCTGCCTGTTTCTTTTATAGGGAGAAGGGGGACACCCCTGTGTTTCATGATGCCCCAGTAGTCAAAAGACGAAAAAAGCGCAAGGGGAATCATTTCCTCTTACGCTCTTTCACGCTACAATCATACCACAGATAAGTGTATCATTGTGTATCATCTTTCGTTTTTTTGACCAAAATCTCATAATATCCACCCGTCGGATTGAAATGTTTCAATGCCCTGGCGTGAATCCGATGGACCTGTGCCCACTGATATCCCATCTTCACACAGATTTCTTCCCAACTTTGTCTCCGAAGGTATCTGTATGTCAATACCGCCTTTTCCGTCTCATCCTCTAAACGCTCAATATCTGCGAATATATCTGCATATAGATCTATGCGCTCATACCGTGCTTTAATAAGTTTCCTCTCCAACTCGTCCAGCCTTGCAGCATAGTCAGAGAGATCTTTCTGATCATGTGCATGCGGCATATCATCCATGACAAGCGCCGGTGCCATCTTATCCGCTCTCAGCTGTTCGATTTCTTCCTCTATCCGTCGCGCCGCACTGACCGCCGGTGTATATGATCGCAGATACTCCTTTTTCAGTTCGTTTTCATTCTCCACTCTTCTCCCTCCCTGTTCAATTACTACTCTATAGTAATTTTAACATGAGGATTTAGTAGATTTGTACCAATTTAGAGCATGAAAAAGAGGACACATTTCTGTGTCCTCTCCAGTATTTTATATTTCCACTTAAATAAACTATTACTATTCGATAGTTTTTAATGAACTATAGGTAAAATATATCCGTACCAACAATGAATCCCCTATCAAATCTCTATTTTAGGTTTCCATTAAAATCGTTCATAAGTGGTCGTAATATCTCCCTTATTTCTAAATAACGCAACTCTTCCCCACGCATATCTGTAACAGGCAATCTTTTAGCCATATTTAATGCAATATTCATATTATTGCAAAACAACAGTCTTTTATATTCCTCTGAAACCCTATTTAATGCAGTGTTATATTGTTTAATAAATACCGTTTCTAAGAACTCGGTCAAACCGCCTCCTATGATTGTTATTGTTCCTGCAGAAACTTGATTTTCCAAAACCAAACCAATTCCAACGAGCAACACAACGCACGAAATGATACTTACAACCATATTTGCCCAAAACATAGTTTTCAACTGTTTTTCAATATCTTTGTAAAATTGTCCCACATCCAAATTTAATATAGAAATATCATCTGATTCGCTAAATTCAATATCTGCCTGATTTTCTTCCCTCATTTTCCCCCTCCTCATTAGTTTTTTCTAATTATATCACTCCATTTATAAAAATCAACACTAACTATTATTTTAGTGTTTACCACACCATCCTCAACTGTCCGTTCTGTTCTTCCACGATCTGTCCATACTTTTTCTCTAAAATATTTTTTACCTTCTGCTTTTTCCGGTAGAACTGCGTCCGGCTAGTCAGGAGAATGCCGTGGTGTGCTTCCAGCATGTCATACGAAGTTCCCTTTACGATGGATTCCGTCAGATATTCCGCGATGAAGCTGTCTACTTGGTTACAGATTTCAAATACTTCCTTTTCGTCCACAGGCATTCCCCCTTTCAATTTTTGCGTAAAAAAATACCAACCATCGTATATGACGGTTGGTAAGAATCTAAAATTTTATTATTGCTAAAACAAACGATACAGCAATTCCTAATATTCCTATCATTATTGATAATCTATTAGAACGACTATTTTTTCTTATATCACTTTCGAGCCTTAAGAACTCGCTTTCTGTTCTTTCAAGAATATTGTCTATGATTGTCTTGTTTTCATTAGTCCCTAGATCACCAATATCCTTCAAAATGCTTTGTTGATATTGTGTACAATTACTATAAGGCGTCATATCATTCAAAAATTCTCTCACATTTTTTAATGTCTCATAGTATTCAGAAACACACTTTACGCTTTTTGTTTCAGTGTTTATTCTCAAAATAATAGTATCGAGCCATATGATAACATTTGGAAAATATTTTCTTGCGCTTGGCTTTTCTTGTACATATTCATCATATAGTAACTGTACTTCTTTCGAGATGCTCTCTGTATCCTTTTTCCCGCACCCTTTCAAAACGTTTTTTAAACCTAAAGCACTCCATTTTATATGTTTAACTTTATCATCTGCATTTAATATTATTGGAATCACTAAAGCATAAATTACCAAAGCCCATGTTATAATCACTATCGTTTCCCTGTATAAATTATCGTACATGTATTTTTTTCTCCTCTGTAAAAAATAATGAAATAATTATACCATACTAACCTCCAATATTCAATTTTCAATATCTATATTTTCCAACAAGTCTATCGTCCGCTCTATCAAAGAGCATTCCGAGTGAATTATTTCCTCTCCATTTGCATAAAATATTCAAATCAACTATGGTGATCCCATGCAAAACTGTTCAAACCTTTATTTGTTTTCAACGCTCGCTTGCCAGCTTGCCGACTGCATGTCTGACGATGAAATTGCCCTTCTCGCCGCCGATCTGGTGGTACTGAGTGACATGCTGGCAAATATTACTGCCAGAAATGCAGTCTTTCAAAAAGAATGATTTACCAAGAAAAAAGAGAGCCTATTTCTAAGCTCTCTAATAATTTTATGCCACTTTCATTCTTCTTTTTGCCCGCTCAATAGCCACATCACATATGGCATTGACATAATCAACAACTCTATCAGGTCTCTGAAGTTCCGACTTTCTGCTTTCAAGTTCTGCAAGCCATTCATTTCTCAATCGATCAATTTCTTTTGGATCAGTGCCATCAAACGCAAGTAATAATTCTCTCGTCATTTCGTCAAGCTTTTCATTCATAAATATTTCCTCCCCACCTACTTATCCATAACATAGAGTGTCTCGCCGTCAAACGCTTTGTCTGCATATATTGTCGCACTTTTATTTGTATGAGTATTTTTCAGTTTGATCTGAACATTGCAGTCATTCTCATCTGATAATACATCCTCTATCCTATATCCCACATATCGCCGAAAATCTTCCCCACAATACATAGGTTCCTTGTCATGTACCTCTTCCGAATCTTCTGGATCTGTAACCACCATTCCTTCTCGTTGTTTCATAGCCGTCATGTATCCCCAATAAAAGGCATCTTCCTGCACACCATTGACATATTCCTCAATTGCATCCTGAAACCCAGAATAACCATCCTTTGTCCGCTGGCTTGCCATTGGCTGATTTTCCCTTTCAATCTCCATGATTTCAAGAATCTTCTGATATCTTTCTAATACCGCTCTATCCATAACTAAGCCACCTCCCCGTATACTACCCGGCATTTATTTACATTGCCGTTTGCAAGTTCCAGTTCAATGACTGTTGGATAGCCGTTCTCCTGCAACCATTCTTTTACCTTCTGGGAAACACTTTCCTTATACTGCATTGTCACACCATCATGCCCATTCCGGCTGTATGCTGTTCTCACGATTTCATCGGTAAAGAGATCCAGCTTCTGAATGATCGCGCTCACCGCTTTATCATGAGGTCTACCAGCTTCTGAAAAAATGCCAAGCTCTTTTGCAATACCCGTACAGTCCCACAATTTCGGTGTATCGGAGATTACCTGAACATTAACAGGATAACCTGAATCAGAATAAATTCTTACTACTTCTGCAGCTATGTACTTGGAATCCACTCCGGCATCATGCAGGGCTTCCTTGATGTTCTTTACCATCATATTCACAGATGGAAGTCTCTCTTTCTTCGCACTCTGTACTTTTTTGCTTGTCTTGCCTGCCTTGAACTTCTTCTCTACCTGGATGAAATACCGGCGCACCTGCTTGCCTTTCGCATTACGTTCGAGCATTGCCATTTCCTTGGCTGTGTCAAGTTTGATGATATGGTCTTTCTTGTTCTGACCGGAAGGTGCCGAAATTTCGGCGGCTTGAAAATCCTCGTTTTCTACTGCATCAATATCAGAAAATCTTCTGTCTATCCATTCACGGTATCGGCTTTTTACACCCAAAACTTCGTGAAGTTCTGAACCATATACTACTTTCTCTCCGGTGCTTGTCTCATATACCGGCACCAATTCATTTTCAATTACTGTTAAATTCTGCATTTTGCAATTCCTCCTTGCAAAAACTGGTAGAATCCCTTACAATACAAAAAGATTCCTAAGTTTATAGGTTTCACTCTTGAGCAAACACTCACTCGCCAAAGTTACTGTGTTTGCTCTTTTTCTTTACACAAATCTTGCTCAAGCAACTCTTTAATATAGCCTTTAATTGATCTGTCAGATGTTATTGCTCGAATCTTTATCTTCTTATGAAAATCATCATCAAGTTCAATCACAACTCTTTTCATCTATCTGTCCTCCTTTCTTATTGACAATCTAATGTTATCACGTTGTATTTATACTGTCAATAGTATATTTATTTCATATAGTTATTTTTGTTGCTATTTACTGTGCTAACTGTTATAATTGTTATATCAAAACACGAAGGAGGTTTGCTATATGACAAATGATATAATAGCTTCAAAAATAAAAGAATTGCGAACTTCTCTCCGACTCACTCAAGCAGAATTCGCCGAATCTGTAAATACAACACAAGCTGCCTTGTCAGGATATGAACGGGGTGACAGAACTCCATCCTTGGATATTCTGTACAGTATTTCAAAAAAATTCAATGTATCAGTTGATTGGCTTCTCGGCAGAAGCAAGATAAAAGATTTATCTTTTGATTTTAACACATACTATGATGTTTTAAACATGTTTGTGAAGCTATGCTCCACAAAATATAAAGACGAAACTCGAAACCTTGTCACTCCATCTATTGTCAACTCGTCTTCTAATATCCATTTTATTGTTAGAGACGATCCTGTCTTTAATACATTTTTTACAAATTGGCAAAAAATGTATACTCTTCTTCAAGAGAATGTAATTAACACTGACATATATAACCAATGGCTTGAAGGTGAATTATCTCAATACAAAGATCATCCGATAAATGGAATACCATTTTGACCCCCGCCTACTTCATGTAAGCGGGCTTTTTGATTTGCTCTTTGTATGCTAAAATACACTTATCTCATAGCAGAAAGGAGTATCCGCCAATGTCAATAATGCAAAAAATACTCAATTTATTCAAACTACCAGACACTGCAAGTTCTGCCACAACTGTTCAGTCAACGGCCGCATCCACATATACTCCAAGCCCTAAAATGGAGCAATATTATAAGCGTGAAGCACATAAAAAAGAGAATAACTTAAATATAACCTATCAAGACGTGGTCATTTATGATATGAACCCCTTTGAATTAAAATCTCCGTTTATTTCAGATGGGAATTTTGTATGCATTGCCCTGTCCGATCACAATCTTGGCCTTGCATACACCTATCTCCATGCAGCCAATAATCTTATCAAACCATTTCAGAAATACTACAGAGATTCTATTTTACCCAACACACTCCGAACAGACACCGTATATGAAGGTAAACTGCCAACATCTCACCTTCGGCTTACCCCATATACTTCAACCATGCGTAAATGCAAATATCCATTTTATCTATGGTTACATGATTTTGACAATCATGGGTATATGTTTCTTTACACACTTTACTTTGATCAAAACGGAGAATGGAAAAAAGGAGACTTGTCCTTTAACAATAATAATTCAACTATCTCCTATCAATTTCAAATCCGTAATGATGGGCATGAAAATTATGTACGTCGCATAGATAAAACTTTATATAGAGAGCCATACGGAACAACTACGATTTATATGGATGATCGAAAGGCGAATAAGTAGCCCTTCCACCAATATTACCACACCATTCTCAACTGACCATCCTGCTCCTCCTCAATCCTTCCCATCCTCTGCTTCATGATCTTCTGCGCAATCCGCCGTCTCCGGTAAAAGCAATTCCTGCTGATCGGGAGAATGCCGTGGTGCGCTTCCAGCATATCGTAGCTTGTCCCGATCACGATGGATTCTGTCAGATATTCCGCGATGAAGCTGTCTACTTGGTTGCAGATTTCGAATACTTCCTTTTCGTCCACAGGCATTCCCCCTTTCAATTTTTGCACAAAAAAATACCAACCATCGTATTTGACGGTTGGTAGCTCATTTATTTGATAATTTGATTTTGAATATTAAATAAAATACCAAATAGAGATCGATATATATTACAATAATACTCCATAACATGATGATACATAGCTATATTATCAAACATTTCTTTTACATTTCCCATAACTTCTAAAATAGCGATTGCCATACTGATTTCAATAATACTCGACGAATATTTTGAATACCCGCTATCTGTCTCGGCAATCTTCACAATACCTTTACCCAGCCACCCAAAAAAGCCAACTATCATTGTGGTAATCATTGCAACAGAGGCTTCTAAGCATGCATTATATAGAAATTTCTTCACATTATTCTTAATTGCAACAATTTCTCTTTGAACAACTTCATCAACCTCATCTGGAGGCATATTTTCATACTCTTTTAAGGATTTTAAAATAATCTTTTCTTCTTTCTCTGATTTTACACTTATGTATATATTGCCAACAAAATTAGCTAATAGCATTATAAAAATCACTGTAATATAAACGTATAGTAAATTTTTATTCGTATCGTTTTCATTACTGTATGTGTACATTTCATTCCCTCCCTATAAGTTAATTATATAGGCGTTTGCGAAACGCCACAGACCGCATAAATACGGCATTTTTTGTTACCAA
>ERZ791893.1277-NODE-1277-length-13465-cov-2.274273_pt1 | contig 13465 bp, 8 predicted proteins | sample MGYA00510154_ERZ791893 | MGnify/ENA primary metagenome ERZ791893 (study PRJEB30046, sample SAMN00792068) | human gut metagenome | study: EMG produced TPA metagenomics assembly of the A metagenome-wide association study of gut microbiota in type 2...
GTTTATGGGTGGAGGTCCACAATTTGCCTACCTTGAATTTGATGAATGGATTGGATTTAGGACAGAATCTACCCTCTTCAACAGCCCTGTTATAAGTGGCTTTTAAGATACTGAATTTAGTAGCTATGCTATTATTTCGATTGCCCCTATTTCTTAGAAATAGTTCAAAATCATTTAGGAATTGCGTATCTATCTCATCCAATCGAATAGGAGTGGATTTATATTGCCGAAGCAGAGATAAGGCCACTTTGTGTTTTGATGCAGAGTTATATTTCCCAAAGGCTTCCAATCGCTCAATAATTTGTTCCAAGCACTCATTCATCGTAGAAGCGATAATTTCTATCTTTTTCTCATCGAGCAGGGTATTCAATATGAATTCTTTATCCAAACTGTCCAAAAGAACATGAACAATCCATTTAGGAACTGAAACTCGTGTCTCCCCATCCTCCATCCATATTTTCCTAACCCGCCCCCATGGCCCTGTATACATTTCATCCTCCATTTGATATAAAAAATTAAATGATCATCAGTAAATATAATAAAAGCCAAGGGGAAAACTTACTATTCCCCTTAACTTTATATAAGATGTTGCATCGCTTCATTCATCCGTTCATTTTCGAAACTGTCCAGATAAATTTGGGTCACTCGCTCAGAACTGTGCCCGAGAGATTCAGAAATAATAGAGGTAGGAACACCAGCCCTTTTCAGCACCGTGGCATAGCTATGCCGAGCTACATAGGTTGTGAGTTTAATCGGTATTTTCAACTCCCTGCCTATCTCGGCCAAAGCCCGGTTTACCTTGGTAATGACCTTGTGATGCCTGTTTAATTTTTGTTGGATCGTTTTATGTTCCTTTGAATAGATAGGGAACAGGTAGATGTTCCCGGAAGCATAACTTTCAATAATCTCCATAGCCCGGCTGTGAATAGGCAGATTCAACAATTTCCCGGTTTTCTGCCGCCTGTAAACCAATCTGCCATCCACAATGTTCTGCCGAGTGAGATTAGCCATGTCTGCGAAATTAATACCGCCCATCAAATAGGAGAAACTGAAAAGGTCAATGGCAAACCGGGTATAAAAATCCCGCCCCTCACATGGGAAATCCATAACGGCTTTCACCTCTGTCTTGGATATGGCACGTTTTGGAGTTTCTGCGTGCAATTTACCCACTTTGTAACTCTTGAATGGGTACTGCTCCATCTTGGCATATCCACGCTCTATGGCCTGATTAAAGACCATTCTCAGGGTTCTGAACCGGACACCTATGGTATTCTCAGCTCTACCCTGCCTGCGGAGCCACAATTCATAGCGTTTCAGCCACAAATGGTCGATGTCAGAAAAATAGACACTCAGGTGCTTATTGAATTTGAGCAACGACCGATAAACTTGCTCCACAGAGGTAGCATAACCTGTCCTGCGTTCATCCTGCAACTCCCGGATGATCTGTCCAAAGAGTTCTCCGACAGTCACGGCCTTCACAGGTTTGGAGATTTGTTCTTTAAGGGTTGTTGCGGTAAATTCCCTATTCTCGGATTTCAATTCCACAACCTTGCCTTTACACTCACATAATTTATTGGCAATCAGTTTCTCCAAATATTCCCTGTCAGGGCAATCCAATGTGGGCTGATTTCTATCAAAATCCCAATACTGAGGTGCAACAGACACTCCAAGGCTGATATACTTGGTCTTGCGGTCTTTTGTAATGCGTATTCTTAAAGGAAATTCATTGTTTTTGAGAGGCTTGTATTTGAAGCATACCACCTCGATAGTTGTGCTCATGGGTAAAACACTGGGTAAAACAAACCCTGCTTTTCGCCCGTTTTACACCAAAAAGAAAGAGAGTCACATTTCTGCAACTCTCTGATTTTTAAGTGGTACCACCAGGAATCGTAATTTATTTCCAAATAGCTGAATATCATTACTTTCTAAAAGCAACTCAACCGTAATCTCCTCCGTTTGCTCCACCAGTGACTTGCGTTGTTCTGCGCAAGGTTGCGTGAAGGTTTCCAAGGGCAAAGGTAGTGAATTAGTTTGAACTATTGTCATTCTTGTTCTTTAATCTTTTGATTTCTTTATCAAAATCGCTTTCAAGCAGTTCCATTTCGCGTTTGCGATAAATGGCAAACTCCTTTTCTGCCTTCTCAATCGCTTGTTTATGCGAAATATTTCCCTTGCCAATCAAAACCTTACGCTTGTGTGCTATGATTTGGCTATCCAGTGCCTCTATCCAATCTTTCATTGTCATAGGATTCATTTCCAATGCTTGGAACTCGGCAAAGTCCAAGAAACCGGAAACAAGCAGATTCAGACGTTGGAGTTCAATCGCAGTCAGATAGTTCTTGGCAATCTTCACGTCATCCTTGGTCACATAGTTACCCTTGAAGTTCGTCATGCCCACAAATGGCTTTTCATTGTCCACGCGATTGTAGATAACTTCCGCTGCCGTATTCTCGTGAACGGCATAATGCAATTTGTTCTGCACAGTGGCAAAGAACATTTTTGTCATCTCATCGCGTGGGTCATAGTCCGTGGCAGTTGCATAAATATCCGTAACCTGTTGATAGAAATTGCGTTCACTACTACGAATATCCCTGATGCGCTGGAGCAACTCACGGAAATACCTATTGCCCCCTTGCTTCAACCGCTCATCATCCATCGCAAATCCCTTTTGGATATACTCATGAAGCCTCTGAGTAGCCCAGCGACGGAAACGAGTAGCCACTTGGGATTGCACACGATAGCCCAAGGCGATAACCATGTCAAGATTGTAGTGTTGAACACTGCGTTGCACCTGTCGTTTACCCTCTTGCCGAACTGTCAAGAAATCCTTTACAGTTCGATTTGCGTCTAACTCACCATCATTTAAGATGTTGTCTATGTGCTGACTAATATTCTGCTTTGTTGTACAATATATCTCCGCCAACTGATTTTGTGTCAACCACAAATCCTCATCGGCAAAACGTACAGACACGCGAGTTATCTCATCATCGTCCTGATAGAGTATTATTTTGTTTTTTTCATTCATATCTTTCACTTTCCAGTATGAGTAATTTATTATTTAATCTTTTGCGACAATGCAATTGTAATTTCCTCATTTGTTACATATCTATAAATCTGTGGAGGATGAAATTTAGAATCGACTTTTTTTAATTCCTCCAACCCAATAGGTGTTATTGGTTTGATTATTTCGAACTCAATACCAATTGATTTTTTATGATTAACATAATATGACTCGAAATCTTGTTGCATTATTCCTAAACGTAGTGAATATTTTGCCCACATTTCATTAGGAGTACATTCAATGATGTTTTTTACTTTTCCGAATCCGATTACAGCTTTAACTGGAGCAGAGGCATATATAATGACATAATCCCCTGGTTGAATATGAGGTCTCATTTTTCTCAGTTCAATATCCTTTTGACCTGAAATCAATTTATTTGCATATTCTGGTTTTACTGCTATAAACAAATATTTATGTACTATTTTTGTTCTTTCCATTTGCCCAATTGATATATTTGGAAAAATATTGATTCATTGATTTCTAAAGGAGAAGCGAAAGTATTTCTTTTTCTTCCATTAGAAACCAAAATCTCTTGGATTTTATTATAATTTACAGGATAGTCAAAGACTTCTGTATGACAAAACTTTAAAGCTCTGATGTTTGTGGTTATATTTCCATTACATAATTTTGAAATATCTCGCCACTCATAAATTCCAAAACGTTTATTCACACGGAATAATGTCTTGGGATTTCCTGTCATTACATCTGTCAAATATGAAGAGGCAACTATTGATTTTGCATGAGAATAAAATTTATCACCTCCACTAGCATACCACAATACTCGTGCAGGAAACCTTTCTGTTATGGGTTTTGTATGTCTATAGTACACATTCTCAAAACTCCACAATTTGTCTGGCCTTCCTCCGAATAAATCTTCGTTTGCAATACTGGTGTCAAATAGTTGACCTGCCCAATATGGTTGTATTGGTATAATATATGTAGGAATATTGAGTCCTCTGATTTTTAGAGGGAATAGTTTTCGTTCTACTTCAAATAGAACTCTATCACTATGGTTGACAGTTACTTCAGGATATATTTTTGGAGTAATATGAAGTACATCTTCTTTTGCGATAACTTTGTTGAATACGTATTTTACATAATAATCATCTTGTTCGATAAAACCGAAGTTTCTAAGGATGTCTTTTTGTTCTTCAGTGATAAACTTCTCTTTTAATAGTATCTGATACTTATTACTCTTTAATGTTTTTTGATGGATTTCGGAGATAAGTTTGAAAAATACTGCACTACAAATATCTTTTGCAGAAATACGTAGTAGTTCAATGTCAATTGAATTTTGTTTTTCAACAAAGCCATAAAATGCAATTACTTTCCCATCTCGTTTTAGAACATACAGAACCCCTCCTTCGTAATTTATCATATTATATACGGAAGTACTAAAGGCTTGTTTGTCTTCGCCATTTTTCTGTGTCCAAAATTTATCAATACACGAGGATAACTCCTGAGAATTTAACTTTGAAATAGAGTCTGAATATATACCTTTCAATTGATTAGGCAAATATTCTTCTTCATGTAGAAGTTGGTCTATATGTATGATAAACTCCTGTGGATTATATATTTGTATTGGATATTTGTCCTCTATTTGGGTTTTCTTATTAAGCAGTCCCTCGTCATAAGTGAGAAAATAAGGTGTGCGGGATACAATACATGAGGCTACTTGCTTCCTGTCAGAAATATCATTCTCTGATGTTCCTCCAATAATACTTTCCAAATCCATTACAACTTTTTTCTGTTCCTCAATGTCAACCTGTAATTGAGTAAAGGATGTAAGAAAATTTCGAGTTTTCTCAGCACGCTGTAAATTCTCATCTCTGTCTATTTCATTGTAGGCTTCTGGAGCAAAACAGAGCTCTGCCTCATCAATAAGCCAATCTGCTAACAATCCACGGGGATCTTCAAGCGGATTTACTGCCTCAGTACGTTCTGCTTCCCGTAACTTTACAATGATGTTCATATCCAACAAAGCTTTAACCTTAAAGTTCGTAGATACAGAAAATAAGTTTGGCAGATTGAAATCATACCACCATATATTTAAATAATGCTCATCATAGCTTCTGCTTCTAACTCTACCAAGAGGAACAAATCCTAATTTTCTCCATCTGTTAGACGCATATGTGAAATCTGTTCGACAACTAAGGGAAATTCCACGATATTTCTTTTCAAATTTTTCCTTTAATGCTTTAAATAATGCTGTGGAAACATTTTTACCTCTATAATTATCACTAACACACAGATGCACAATACTAATACGTGACAAACGGAAGGCTACTCGAAACATTAAGTATCCAGCTAAGCCCCTACCATCATGAGCAACGATTATGCATTTGTTTTTTGCATAATCGTCAAAACCGCCATCTGGCATAAAGCCTAAAGTCGCAGAGTACTTTCTTCCCAATGTTTTTACATCAGTAAAAAACTTGCTTTTATTATCAATGAATTCTATTGTCATCTTTCTTTATTAGTATAGGATTCACATTAGACAAACTAAAAACGAATGTTTCTGTATCATCTGTCAATGGAGAAATACCATTATGTTCTTCTAACCATTTTTGATATTCTGAAATATCTGGATCTGATAAACAAATGGCGTACTCGATTCCAGCTATGCATATTACAAAATATATTTCTGCTTCAACATTGCCATTGGAATAGCGTTTGTATTCTTTGGGGAACAGCTTCATTTCATGACGTATCTCATAGTGAATGTTCTCATTTTGATTAAAGAAACAATCTCCTTCCGAATATATCCGACGCTGACTGTATTGCCAATATTTACCCTTACCATATCGGGCATACTCTCGTAAATCTTTCAATATATCAGATTCATCACCTAATAGCTCTTGGACACACAAATCATATTTATCTTCACCCATATTGTACAAGAAATATTCATAAGCACATTTGGCAAGGAAACGAGACATGATAGTATTGGGATATTCTGGCGCAGGGATATATGGACTTAACATTGTCCTTATTTTACCGGTCTTTATCAATTCATAAAGTTCTTCGTCATTAAATGATGCTATAAGTCCGTTTTTCGTTGTTTGCATTACAACCTCGCAACTTTTTGAGATGTCTGGGAATATCATCTTCTCTTTAACAAGTTTCCCTTTTTTGTCAGAATTTCATTTCTGAATCGCATTGAAACAAAATAAGGTTGTGTTAATAAGTCTCTTTCTATCTTAATAGAAAAGTAATTGTTGCAAGTATCACAAACATATCCAGTGGGAAGAATATATTCCTTATTTCCAAGTGATTCGGGAATAATATGCTCAGCACTCTTAGAGGTTGAAGAATCTTTATGGCAGAATATACAGATACTCATATTTCGTTTTTCTATTTTTATCCATTATGCGATTTTTTTATGATACTATTACTGCAAAATTTAACTTTTATCTTTTATAAAAGTACCATGATCTTGTAATACATTTAAAAGATTTATCGTAGAGTCACATCCATATCTTCCGATATAATACCAGTATGCCTCATATATAGAATCATACGTAACTTTTGGATTGATATCCATTGGTGTACCATTATCTATTATTTTGTAAACTGTACATTTTGTATAATATGAAATATTTTTATCTCCATTATACTCAAGTATATTAATCTTATCACTTCTTATATCAATACAAATTGTTACAGCTCTACCATCATCTGCCGTTAATTCTATACCTAACTTACGATTAACATCTATCTGCTTTTTATTTAATCTAATCAAATCTAATTTTGAAAGTATCTTCATTATTGACAAAATCTCATTGCCATATATAGGAGAAGATACATCGTAATGTGATACAGTATTTAGAACATTGTCTTTATATATTTTCAAGTCTTTAAAATCATCAAAATCAATAAATTCTTTTTTGCAATAATCGCTTAAACAGACAATCCTGTCATTTAAAGATGTATCAACAGTTTTGCCTGTTCTTGGATCTCTTTTCCTTAATAATGTATCTGGATATAAATTGCTTAATATGTCTTCACACCATTTCCTTAATTGCTGCCCACAAGCAGGATAGTCATGCATTATATAATATTCTCTTGCTTTTAGCTCCGCATCTTTTTCTTCTATAAAAACAGGATAAGGTGTACACTTGTTAAAATCAGTAGAATTATCTCTATCATGCATATATATACCACCACATAACCAAGCTCCCTGTTCCTTTTTTGAAAAGATTCTTTTCTTAAAGGAAGCAAACAAGAGTCTGTCATGCGTAAATACGTATAATTTATACTTGGGAGCGATCTCGTCAAGTAAATATTTTATAACTTTCATACGATTACTCATATCCAGACTGATAAGCATATCATCAAGTGCAAAAAAAGATCCCGGGGTTATTGCCGTGGCTGTCATCGCAGCAAATCTAACGGACAATGCGATAGCCGTTAGTTTTGCTTCATTGAAATAGGACTGTGGCTTATAAACTAAAAATCCATCCTCCTTTATTTCTATTCCGATTTTGGAAGTATACAAATTAGCACTCTTGACATCTTGACCGTTTCTATTATTCCCATAATAAAGATAGAAATGTTCTTTCAATGTATTATCCTGGTCATCATCACTATAATAAATCAGTTTTATTTCAAGAGCTCTTTCATCTTCGTTTTTAAAATTGTCATTATAAATAGAAGTAACTTTTGTGTTTATTCTATTTATAGAATTATTTAGGAGTTTATTAAAAGCGGTTATTTTATCTTGGATGTTTACATCTTCCATACCGATACCCGCATTATAATCTCTTACTATGTCATCATATAAATCAGCTAAGAATATTGATGTTCCTGCAGGTATGTGGAAAGGAAGAATATCTTTATAAAAAACATTCCATAAATCCATCTCTTCAGAATTTCTTGCTGCATGGAAACGTGATATATATGAGTGGTTTATAAATGCTGAATTTTTATTTAATATCCTAATTTCACTTTCATCACCTCCGTTTTCTGATAATAAACCTCTATTATCCAGTCTCCAAATCTTACCATCTTCAAATGTAATACGTATATACGGAGCGTATGTATTATCCTTTGCTTCATCGTATCTATGTATATTAATGAGATTTTCATTCTCTGGAGTAAAGTTTCCATTGACAATGCTACCAGGCGTGAAATATTTGGCACCTTTGTCATCTTTAAATACACTTTGCAGTAAAGCATGAAGGGCATAATACAATGAAGATTTGCCGCTTCCGTTCTCTCCGTATAAGAGCAAATTCTTTCCTGTTCCTAAATTCAATGTGAAGTTCGCAGGAAACGCCTTAAATCCATCTATTTCTATTTGAGTTATAGTAGCCATGGCTTTATGATAAAATTATTGTTCTTAATATTTCCGATTTAGAAAGAGATAATGAGTTTATCGAATCGATAATACCAGTTGAATCTATTTTTTTGTATAATTCCCAACTATCGCTTATGTTGATGCTGTTGAAGCGTCCAACATAGTTTCTTAATGTAGAAATTGCTGGAATTTCCTGCATCTCTTGCGGAAAATAGATCTCATATACACAACCATCAATTAAGGTCTCGAATTCTGAAGATATATATGAATTCTGAACAAGATTACTTGCCCGATTTTTTGTATTGTTCAGCAATATGATTATACCAACCAATTTGCCTATTATCTCTTGAATATCATCAGACGGTATCGCAATAGGGATTTGTCGCAAAGGTTCTTTATCTAATTGATAGTTTGCCCCCTGCATTTTTCCTTTGTTTTTAAGCCAAAACTCTATCAGCTTTGAGTTTAATAAGCCCGTAAGGTATTTAAGATTTACTCTACTCGTTTGAATCATGTTAAACGTTTGCGATATATAGCATTCAAAATCACAATATGAAAATATGGGGCGGCCCACACATTTTCTTACAGCGATAATTTTATTGTTTATGAAAAATCTATTTTCTCTTGCTCTATGTAAACCATACGGCTTATTGTCTGATGTGAAAATAGGTAAGAATCTATCCAAATGCTTCTTGATATTCGGATAATTATTCAAACTATTTGGGTTCTTGTAACTGGAATCCGTGTATATTGTCCAATATTTATTGCCACTTTGTATGGAATATCTTTTTACATTTTCATTAGTATAGTATGGCTTTATTAAGTTTAATTCATTGGGGCTTAAAGACAATGAATCTAATTCATAATCGGTTAAAACAAATATACCTTGATTAACATGAAAATCGGAACCTAATTTCTGTTGATTCCGTTTATTCAATGTATCTTGTGGAAAAACAACACCTTGCGCAATCTCTTTGTCTGTTAAATATATAACATTGGATAGATTGGATATTGCTTCTAAAATACCATCACTTTGACTAAATGTTATATTCCTACCATAGAAGTTAGTCCTTCTAATGGTTGGAGTATAACATTCGGCTTTAGCATAGGACTTATATGATGGCTCTAAAACCGCTATGGCTTCCTTTTCTGTTGCTTTAAATGCCGTTAATTTGCGATAATCAAATGTATAATCGTCTGTTACTTTATCTTTTTGGAACATCATAATCATGGTTTGAATGCTTGCACTTTCAAACATCATTACAGAGCCAAAGTCAACAATATTGCAGATTCGTGTTTCCTTTATAACCTTATCCCTAAGTTTGCTTGCACCGAAACTTGTCACCCAATTGTTTGTTGCTATAAAACACAGAACACCATTAGAATTCAACAGATCTAATCCATTGCAAGCAAAGATATACCATATATCCATTTTCCCCTTATAATAAGGAGAATCTTTATATGGTTCAAAGAATGTCTTTGACATACGCCCCTCTTTGATATACGGAGGATTGGCTATGATTATATCAAAGCCAGTGAAAGTTCCATTGTCATCTAATAGTTGAGGATATTCAAAACGCCACTCAAACGAATCTTTATATTTTTTGTTGTTGAGAATCCTATTCTCCTCTTCAACAATACTTAATAGCGTTTTTTTAGCCTTTTCATATCCAATTGGATCTTCTTTTGCTTTACATTTGCCCCAAAAATCCACAAATTCATAATTGTGTACATCAGCTGCGGCTTTTTGTTTTTTCTTTAAATCCTTTATGGCCAATGTGATTTTGAAACAATTTTTTATTTCATTTATTTTTGTCCTTAATCCAACTTTATCAGAATGTTCTTCTGTGTACTTAATAACATCTTTTTTGTATTTTTCGAGAGTATAATCTTCCCAGGCAGTCTTGTTCTTTTTTGCATTTTCTCTTCCTACACGATTGTATTCCTCAAAGACGTTGTCAATAGGGGTATCTAATGAATAGCGGTATATTTGAGAATTTCCACAAGTAATCTTATAATCAAAATTTGGCAGCGGTTGCGGTTTTTCTGCATCAACTACCAATGCCAACCAGAAACGCAAACGGGCTATATCAACGGCACCCTGCTCGATATCAACGCCAAAGATATTATTTTGGATAATATTAAGTTTTGTGTTAGTAGAATTAAAGTTGCCATGAGGTTCTGCATGTGAATGCAAATGATGTATTGCGTGATACAATACATAAAGGATACCCATAGGAAATGCACCCGAACCAATGGCAGGGTCACACACTTTAACCTCTTTGAGTAACTGGGTGAATCGTATCGCAATATTCTTGCTTTGGAGCATAGGATTCACTACGCCATCGTTTATGAGTTGCTCAATAGGTTCAGCATATTGTTCTTCCGGCTCGTGTGTTTTGAGGTATTGTATTACACTCTGCCGACACATATATTGTACAATTTCCTTGGGGGTATAAAAGGCTCCTTTATCTTTGTTATCCTCCAATAGATTTTCAAAAATATGACCTAACATTTCAGGATCGATACCTACCTCGCTGTCATCGGGGTCGTTCTCATCAATAGTGAAATTGTATTGAGAAAAGAAATTCATCAAATCTTTGAAGTAAGTATATGGAAAATCAATGCTTAGGTTGTCTGTACTATCGGGGTCAAAGAGCCCGCCATTGAGATATGGAATACCCTCAAACTCTGTTAAAAGTGACAAATTCCATCTGTTCTTTGTAAATAGTGTAACACGTTCTTCTGGCTTGGTATTCAAAACACCAAAGAATAATGGTTCTAAAATATCGCTTAACAACCTATTATTGTTAGGATATTTATCAATGAGATTGCTAAGGTAGTTTTTGTCCCCACCTTCCCACTTGATCTTTGAAGCAGATGCAGGTACACCCATCCAACCTTTCTTTTGTAAGAACTGCAAGAATACTAAGCGTCCTAACAATTTCTTGACATAATCACGATGCTGTTTTGTATCAGAGAGCGTGTCAACAAATTTTTTATATTGAGCTTTGTATCCAGCAAAAAACTCTTTATTGAGTCGCTCGACAGAGAATGCATCAATAACATCTGTCAAATAGATAGATTCAGATATTTTCTTATTAGCCAATTCTATAAGTCGGCTTGCAGCCGTAGTGCAAGGCTCGTTCTTGCCTAACAAGAATGTATATCGCTTAGGGGCAGTCTCCTTTTTAACCAATTCTCCGCTTTCATTGAAATAGGTCTGCTTGGCGATGAATGTTAAGCGATAGTCATCTTGATTTTGTGAATAATAGAAAACCAAAGCTCCATGAATCAGACCTTGATCCACATACTTGGCAGCAATATCGCGCAAACTTTTACGGTTGCGTGATATTTGCACATTGTCAGCGACCTCAAAACGGAATAAGGCTAATGAACGTCTGTCATCTAAACGAATGTTTCCAATATGCCCACCATCTTTCACATGAGAATCCGTAATCTTAGTAACACTTGTGAAGATTTCAACTTTAGGGAAGATCTTTTCCAACAAATCTTTCCAAATATCGAAATCAAATCTTGCAGATAGTATATTTTTCAAATATGCTTGATTCATAACAATACTTTATTACATATTAAAACTCTCTGAAATAATAATTTCAGGCATAAACTCTTTCGGCACTTTAAGCATATCTACTTGTTTGTCAACATATCCATTTTGGATATGTTCTAATGGATATGTTGATATAATCTTGATTAGTTGTTCTAGTAGAACAACTGGTTTGACTGGAACTTTCTTTGTCGCTGTTTTCAGCTTATTAATATCTCGTTGCAACTGTTGGAATTTACCAGTTGTAATAGCTTGTTTGGATTTATTAATCAATACAAGTTCTTGCTCCGTAATGTTTGGAATACTTACAAAACCATCAAGATAAGCTATAGCTTTTTTCTCATTGGGACCTTGAGCTGGGTTAACTTTTTGTTTTGTTGCCTTGGCCGCCTCTTCTTGTCTGGCAAATGTATCAAGTGCTGTTTTCACTTGTTCGTGATGCCTGGAATGAAGCGGAATTGACTTTTCATCTATATGGGCTTCAAATTCTTTTACAGCTTCCAAGAAAGTCAGTTCCTCTATGCTTCCGTCTTCTCGAACAAATGTAAACGCATCACGGCGCTTGTTTCGGATAAACACAATGGTGCTTCCGGGTATAAACTTACTTTTGCGACCTGTACGGGCTCTTAATGGCAGTTTGCAGATTCGTTTAATCAAATCAGGCTCATCTTGTTTTAGTTGTCGGATCCACATCAGGTAACGCAACTTCTCATCGCGTTCTTCATCAACATTTTTGTCGAATAGTCCAAAGCTTTCGGGATTCTCATCGGTAGAGTATATTTGACTATCTTCACCCAATGCAGCATGGAAAGCAAAGAGTTTCATTTTTGCTTTCTTCTCCAGTTCAATGTCATCATTAACTTTGGACGTTGGGAAGAAGTTGAATATATAAACCTCTTTAGCTGTGCTACCGATACGGTTTACACGACCTATTCGCTGCATAAGCCTTGTTGAGTTCCAAGGTGTATCGTAGTTTACTATAACATTTGCACGATGGAGGTTTACTCCCTCGGCAAGAACCTCGGTGGAAATAACTATGTTATAATCGTTCTTCTTGTCTCCTTTGTAGTTGGCATCGAAGTTCTCCTTCAATAGTGGCATTTGGATGTCTCTATTATCACTCTGTACCGTCATAATTTTGTCAAAACCATGATTTCTGAGAGAGTCATAAAGATATTTTGTGGTCTCTTTTGATTCTGAGAATATGACTAGCTTACACTCGTGATTAATAGATTTATTCAATAGAGTATCTTTGAGGTATTGGATGAATATATCTAACTTGGGGTCAACATCTACAGCATCCCACATAGAAACCAATTCCTTAAGAATAGCATTATCAGCCTTGATTCCCTCTTCAAAGCCCGCTTCAAAATCATCAGGTGTACAGACTTCTATTGTCGGGTCGATGTATTTTTCCTCCTCAATCAATTTTATCAATTCGTCTTCCTTATCTTCGCTAAGTAGTTCATTGACTTTCAGATTGGGGGCAGCACCACCCAGACCAATTTCATGAATGTTGGGGTGATGCCAAACATCA
>ERZ791893.1278-NODE-1278-length-13449-cov-2.498283_pt1 | contig 13449 bp, 10 predicted proteins | sample MGYA00510154_ERZ791893 | MGnify/ENA primary metagenome ERZ791893 (study PRJEB30046, sample SAMN00792068) | human gut metagenome | study: EMG produced TPA metagenomics assembly of the A metagenome-wide association study of gut microbiota in type 2...
TATTTTGAAGGAAAAATGGAACATTGGGTGGTTGCGTTTTTATCTGTGGCACAACCCGAAATAGATAATAAAGAAATCCGGAAAACAATAGAGAAAGCTTTGGAAGCTTTACAGCGGGAAGCAGACGTTAAAATGGAAACTTTAGGTGCTGCGGAAGACGGATTTTCTGTAACGGCTTATTTGTCGGCGAGAGCGAAAGCCGCTATTTCTAAAGGGAAGGCGAAAGCGAAATCCAGATCTAAAAGTACGACGGGAACAGGGCTTGCTTCGGATAGAGCCGAAATTTCGGCGGATATCAGGCATCCTGAGTTATACAAGCTTTTACGGGATTGGCGGAAACAGGAAGCCGATGCCTTGAAATTGCCTGCTTATATGGTTATGCGACAAGCTGCTTTGGTCGGGATATGTAATTTGTTGCCTGCCGATGGTAAGGAATTATTAAAGATTCCGGGGATAGGGAAGAAAGTGGTAGAAAAATACGGAGCAAAAATATTCAGCCTGATTGACGATTACAGATTCGGTACAAAGGAATAATTTTTGCCGGTTGAATTTTTCTCAAACGTTTTCAAAAAAACGGATTTTTACGCTGCATAATTATATAAAATGAAAGAATAATTATACTAATCGTTGGTGTTCAGAGGTTTAAAAATCAACAAAATTATTTTTTCCTATTTTTAGTAAATTTCCTATTCTTTAAATTTGTACAGTAATCTTCAAAAAGAAGGAACTAACAAAATTAAAAGAAATGGAAAAGAAATTAGCAGTGGTGGCATTGGGAGGAAATGCGATCCTCCGGGGCAATCAGAAAGGAACTGTAGCCGAACAGAATCAAAATATACGGGAGACGTTGGAAAATTTGGTTTATTTGATCCGGGACGGTTATAATTTGATTATTACGCACGGTAACGGCCCGCAGGTCGGAAATATCTTGATGAGTGATGATGCCGGCGTGAGAATGTACGGTTTGCCTCCGATGTCGTTGGATATGTGTGTGGCTTATTCACAGGGACAGATCGGGTATATGATCGAACGGAATTTGCGCAATATATTAAAGGAGCATAATTTAAGCCGGCATGTCATCTCTATGATTTCGCAGGTTGTAGTGGACCAGCATGATCCGGCTTTACAGAATCCCACGAAGCGGGTGGGTAAGATTTATACGAAGGAAGAAGCGGATAAATTACACGCTGAGCACGGTTGGATTTTTAAGGAAGAGATAAAGGTGGAAGGCGGATGGCGTCGTGTGGTACCTTCTCCTGCGCCGGTTGATTTTAAAAATGCTCCTTTGGTAGAACGTATGGCTCGTGCCGGAAGTATCGTCATTACGGGAGGTGGCGGCGGTATACCGGTGTATGTCGATGCGGAAGGTATGTTGCAGCCGATCGAAGGTGTTATCGATAAAGATTTGGCATCGGCCATGATCGGAGTCCGGGTGAAAGCAGATGAGTTGTATATATTGACAGATGTACCTTATATATATAAGGATTATCGTAAACCGACCCAGGAAATTCTGGAATTTCTGGACTATGCGGATACTGTAAAGTATCTGGAAGCCGGTATGTTCGGTGAAGGAAGTATGGCACCCAAAATCCGGGCTTGTCTGGCTTTTGTGGAGAAAGGCGGTCAGAAAGCGGTTATTACGGAGGCCACGAAATTGGAGGACCGCCGGTACGGTTCGAAGATTACCATGCATTATGATTAAGTATGAAGAATCGGAAATCTGGAGTTCTGAAAATAAAAAATGAATCCTTCGCATTCAAATTTTCAAATCTCCAAATTAAAATTATACATTTGTCTTCGACATGAAAATTTAAGATTACTGTCTGAAATTTACAATTTAAATTGATACGATATGGCTTTTAATTTGAGAAACAGAAATTTTCTGAAGTTGTTGGATTTTACTCCGACGGAAATTAAATATTTATTGGATTTGGCAGCTGATTTAAAGAAAGCCAAATATGCCGGTATAGAACAACCCTGTTTGAAGGGGAAGAATATAGCTTTGATATTTGAGAAGACCTCTACCCGTACACGTTGTGCTTTTGAGGTGGCCGCTTATGATCAGGGTGCGCATACGACTTATCTGGGACCTAGCGGATCGCAGATCGGTGTAAAAGAATCGATGAAAGATACGGCACGTGTGTTGGGACGTATGTATGACGGTATTGAGTATCGCGGATTTACCCAGGCTACTGTAGAGGAACTGGCAAAATATGCCGGTGTTCCGGTATGGAACGGTTTGACAAATGAATTCCATCCGACACAGATTCTGGCTGACTTCCTTACGATGTCCGAGCATGTGGATAAACCGTTGAATCAGGTAACTTTTGCTTATTTAGGGGATGCCCGGTTTAATATGGGTAATTCTTTGATGGTCGGAGGCGCCAAAATGGGAATGGATGTACGGATCGTTGCCCCTAAAGCTTTACAACCGGATGCTGAATTGATTGCTACCTGCAAGGAAATAGCGAAAGAAACCGGAGCTAAGGTTACTGTAACGGATGATGTTGAAGCCGGTGTAAAAGGATGTGATTTCTTGTATACGGATGTGTGGGTTTCTATGGGAGAGCCTGCAGAAGTATGGGCAGAACGTATTAAATTGTTGATGCCTTATCAGGTAAATGCTAAAGTAATGGAAATGACGGGCAATAAAAAGTGTAAGTTTATGCATTGTTTACCGGCCTATCATAACCTGGAAACACAAGTGGGACGTGATGTTCAGAAACAATTCGGATTGAACGGCATTGAAGTGACAGAAGAGGTTTTCGAATCGCCGAATTCCATCGTTTTTGATGAGGCTGAAAACCGAATGCATACGATAAAAGCTGTTATGGTTGCGACATTGGGATGCTGATTTACAAATCGGATATAATAAAATGAGAAGAGGGTGCGCAAGCACCCTCTTTTTTATTCCCGGAAACTTTGAATACCGGCTTCCACATCGGGATAAATATCGAGAATCATTTGTAAATGCAATAGATCGAATACTGTTGCGACGTCTTTGTTCAGACAACATATTTTGAAAGTAGAATCGTTACTCTTGGCTGTTTTGACGAGAGAAATGATACATCCGATACCACTACTGTCGATAAACGTGATGTCTTCCAGATCTAAAATCAGTTTGGTTTTCGGAATACTCAGCAATGGTTTCAATTCATTTTTTATTTCTTCCGTAATAGATAAAGTGAATCTGGATAATTCTGCTAACCTTGCAATTTTGATACCCTCTTTTTCTTGCAATTTAATAACCATGGTCATTGTTTTAATTTAGTTTTTATTCTTCAATTTGTATTTAGGCGTCAGTTAATAGTTCGTCTTTCAATGCTATAGAAGCGGATAGATTTCGGATGTGTTATATTCATATAGAAATAAAATTTATCTGCAATTCCAAACTTTAAAGTTACAATAAAAGAATCGAAAATTCAAAGAATATGTCTTATTTTGTTTATGATTTGGGAAAATAAAAAGCGGATGAAAAAGGAGAGGAAAGGAATAAATCTTATATCTTTGTAAAGTTTTGCATGGATGGGCAATTTTTAAAAATGAGTTGTTCTGAGCCTTGTTGAGTGCTAACGTTTGCGAGTATTGTACTTGAAGTAATAATTATATAAACATTAAAAAATAACAACAAATGAAAACCACACCGTTTACGCATTTTCATGAAGCTTTAGGAGCAAGGATGGCTCCTTTTGCCGGATATAACATGCCGATAGAATACAGCGGAATTAAAGATGAACATCTGACTGTCCGTGAGAAAGCCGGCGTTTTTGATGTATCTCACATGGGAGAATTTTGGATAAAGGGTCCGAAAGCATTCGATTTGGTGCAAAAGCTGACTTCTAACGATGTGGCTGCTTTAACGGATGGTAAAGTGCAATACAGTTGCTTCCCGAACGAAACCGGCGGGATTGTTGACGATTTGTTGGTTTATCGTTTCAGCGCTGAAAAATATTTGCTGGTGGTTAATGCAGCCAATATTGAAAAAGACTGGAATCACGTTGTGAAGTATGCAGAAGAAATGGGTATGAAACCGGGAGTTGATCTGGAGAATACATCCGATGATATCTGTCAGTTGGCTATCCAAGGTCCTTTGGCATTGAAAATAATGCAAAAACTGACCAAGGAGAATGTTACGGATATGGAATACTATACATTTAAAGAGATTCCGTTTGCCGGAATAGATAAGGTTATTTTCTCGACAACGGGGTATACCGGATCCGGCGGTTGTGAAGTATACGCTTATAATAAGGATGCCGATAAGTTATGGAATGCCATATTTGAAGCCGGGGCAGAGTTCGGTATCAAGCCGATCGGTTTGGGAGCCCGGGATACCTTGCGTCTGGAAGCCGGTTTCTGTTTGTACGGACATGAAATCGACGACGAACATTCACCGATTGAAGCCGGTTTGGGCTGGATTACCAAGTTTGTACCGGGTAATGATTTCATCAACCGTGCTTATCATGAAAAACTGAAAGAAGATAAACCTTCCCGTTATTTGAAAGGATTTGAGGTATTGGATAAAGGTATCGCCCGTCAGGGATATCCGATTGAAGATGCCGAAGGCAATGAGATCGGTGTTGTATGTTCCGGTACGGTATCTCCTTTGACGGGGAAATCAATCGGAACCGGTTATGTAAAGAGCGGTTTTCATAAGCTTGATACGGAAATTTTTATCCGCGTAAGAAATAAAGCATTGAAAGCCAAGATTGTCAAAATGCCTTTCTTTTAAAAAGATGTTTTCCTCTTTTGCCGGAAAAATCTGAATAAATAGAATGATTTTGATTTTGAAGAAAAGGGGAACAATTTCTTATAAAAAGGATGTTTTTAAAGATAAATATTGCATATTTGTAACGTTTCCGAAAGAAACTTAATTTATAATTTCATTAATACTATACGATATGAGAAAGCATATTTTTAACGCCGGGCCGTGTAAATTGCCCGATTCTACATTGAAGAATACAGCAGCTGCCGTATTGGAATTTGGTAATACCGGTCAGTCTATCATGGAGGTATCCCACCGTTCGGCTGATTTTCAGGCTGTATATGATGAAGCTGTGGCTTTGTTTAAAGAAGTATTGAATATTCCGGAAGGATACCATGTACTTTTCTTAGGAGGTGGTGCCAGTATGCAATTCTGCATGATTCCGTATAACTTCTTGAAAAAGAAAGCTGCTTATGTAAATACAGGAACCTGGTCTACGGCGGCTATCAAAGAAGCTAAGCTTTGGGGTGAAGTAGAGGTTGTGGCTTCTTCTGAAGCAGACGGTTTTACTTACTATCCTGAATTTACGATTCCTGCGGACGTGGATTATATGCATATCACTTCTAATAATACGATCCGTGGTACGGAAATTTTTAAAGATCCGGTTTCTCCGGTGCCCTTGTTGGCCGATATGTCTTCAGATATATGCAGTCGTCCGGTAGATGTTTCCAAATATGCAATGATCTACGGCGGTTGCCAGAAGAACCTCGGACCTGCCGGTGTAACTTTTGTTATTATTAAGGATGAATTCCTGAAACATGTGGTTGCTGACAGACCTATTCCTACGATGTTGAAATACCAGACCCATGTGGACAAGGAATCTATGTATAACACACCTCCTTGTATCAATATCTTCGGTGTAAAAGAAACCTTGAAGTGGGTAAAAGAAATGGGTGGTGTGAAAGAGATGGAGAAACGTGCTATCGAAAGAGCTGACGCAATTTACAATTACCTGGAAACCAGTAAGGTATTCCGTCCGGTTGTCAAAGAAGGCTCTCGTTCCCGTATGAATATTCCTTTCTTATTGAGAGAAGGATATGAGGCATTGGAAAAAGATTTTCTGGATTTCTGTAAGACCAAGAATATCGTAGGTGTGAAAGGTCACCGTTCAGTGGGTGGTTTCCGTGCATCTACCTATAATGCTTGTACGATGGATGATGTGAATGCTTTGTTGGCTGCAATGACAGAATTCGAAAAAGCACATATAAAATAATACAGTTTTAGATTATAGATTTTAAATAGTGAATTTTAAGTTTACTTTTTAAAGTCTATAATTTATAATTAAAAATTGAAATCATGACAAAAGTATTAATTGCTACCGATAAACCTTTTGCTGCGGTTGCTGTAAAAGGGATCCGTGAAATCGTAGAAGCCCAGGGTTATGAACTGGTATTATTGGAAAAATATACTTCTCAGGACGAATTGATTGCTGCGGTTGCTGATGTGGATGCTATGATCATCCGTTCAGATAAAGCTACCAAAGAGGTGATCGATGCTGCGAAGAACCTGAAAGTAATTGTACGTGCCGGAGCCGGGTATGACAATATCGATTTGCAGGCTTGTACGGATCGGGGTATTGTCGCTATGAATACTCCGGGACAGAATTCAAATGCCGTTGCCGAATTGGTATTTGGTATGATGGTTTATATGGCCCGTAATTTCTATAACGGGAAATCGGGAGTTGAACTGAAAGGTAAAAAGATCGGTATTCACGCTTACGGGAATGTCGGACAAAATGTCGGACGTGTCGCTAAGGGCTTCGGAATGGAGGTATATGCGTTCGATCCGTTTATGACCGACGAGCAAATCAAAGCTGCCGGAGCTATTCCATTGCATTCGGTAGAAGAGATGTACGGTATGTGTAATTATGTTTCTTTGCATATTCCGGCTACGGAGAAGACGAAAAAATCAATCAATTATGAATTGGTTAACCGGATGCCGAAAGGAGCTGTATTGGTAAATACGGCCCGTAAAGAAGTAATCGATGAGGAAGGTTTGTTGAAATTGATGGCTGACCGGCCTGATTTCAAATACATTTCTGATATCGCGCCGGATAATGCTGCCGAATATGCACCGTTTGAAGGCCGTTATTTCTTTACTCCGAAAAAAATGGGAGCCCAGACCGAAGAGGCTAATATTAATGCCGGTCTTGCAGCTGCCCGTCAGATTGTAGCTTATCTGGAACACGGAGATGCTAAATTCAAAGTAAACAAATAATGATTTGAAAATTTGAAGATGTGGGGATTTGAATATATTGAACTTCCACATCTTCTGTTTTTATTCTGATTTTCAAATTTCCAAATTTATAATTTATGGCTATAGTAAAACCATTTAAAGGCTTACGTACTCCGAATCAAGTTGTGTGCGAAGAGTTGGCTTGTCTGCCGTATGACGTGATGAATTCGGAAGAGGCTGCTCAGATGGCTGCCGGGAAGCCGAAGTCTCTCTTACACGTGACACGTGCCGAAATAGATTGCCCTCCGGGAACGGATATTCATTCGGAAACCGTTTACCACAAGAGTGTGGAGAATTTCAAGATGTTCCAGGAAAAAGGGTGGTTGGTACAGGATAATGAAGCTAAATTTTATATTTATGCCCAAACGATGGACGGACGTACTCAATACGGGATCGTCGGTTGTGCTGCCTGTGAGGATTATATGAACGGGATTATTAAGAAACATGAATTGACCCGTCCTGACAAGGAAGAGGATCGCATGGTGCTTACCCGTTATGTAAATGCGAATCTGGAACCGGTGTTTTTTGCTTACCGTGCTGTACCTGAGATTGATGCGATCGTTGAAAACGTTGTGAAGAATCAGAAAGCGGATTACGATTTCGTAGCGGAGGATGGTTTCGGACATCATTTCTGGGCAATCCATTGTCCGGAAACCAACAAGCGGTTGGAGGAACTGTTTGCAACGAAAGTTCCGTATACCTATGTAGCTGACGGGCATCATCGTACCGCAGCAGCAGCTCGCATCGGAGCAGAATATAAAGCTAAAAATCCAAATCATACCGGTAATGAAGAATACAATTTCTTTATGGCCGTTCATTTCCCCGATCATCAGTTGAAGATTATCGATTACAACCGGGTGGTAAAAGATCTGAATGGTTTGACGGAAGCTGAATTATTGGATAAGCTGAATGCCTGCTTTAAAGTTGAAGATATGGGTACGGAGATTTATCATCCGGCCAAACTGCATGAATTCAGTATGTATTTGGGTGGTAAATGGTATCGTTTGACGGCTAAACCCGGTTCATATAACGATAATGACCCGATAGAAGTGTTGGATGTGACCATTTTATCCAAACACGTTTTGGCTGACATCCTGGATATCCAGGATTTGCGTACTTCTAAGCGAATTGATTTCGTCGGAGGTATCCGTGGTCTGGGTGAATTGAAAAGACGTGTGGACAATGGTGAGATGAAAGTGGCATTCGCTTTGTATCCGGTATCTATGGAACAATTGCTGAATATTGCCGATACGGGTAATATTATGCCGCCGAAAACGACATGGTTTGAGCCTAAGTTGCGTTCAGGCTTAGTCATTCATAAGATAGATTAAAGAGTAAAGCCGCTTTCGGGCGGCTTTTCTTATAAACAGGAGTGTGATTTATTTAAAACTCGGGATGAATAAATGAAAAAGATAATTTTATTAAGCTTGTGTCTGGGATGGAGTCTTTGTATTTTGGCACAGGTAACACAAGCAGATTACCGTCGTATCGATACCTTGTCGGCTAATGCCCAGCGGGTGTATGACAATGCTGTAAATCCGGTGTGGATCGGGGATTCCCATTATTTTTGGTATCTTAACCACGGTCGGGAAGGAGATGTTTTTTGGTTGGTGAATGCTGAAACCGGAAAAAAGGAAAAAGCTTTTCAGGCTGAAAAATTGGCACTGGCTTTGACTAAAGCCAGCGGTGAAAAAGTAAATGCCATGAAATTACCCTTCCGTAAGATTGATTTTCGGACGGACAGGAGTGGTTTTGAATTTGAGTTTCAAGGAAAAAAGTGGTTTTATCATGTTCGTACAAATAAGTTGACAGAAAAAGGAACGGTTGAAAAGCAGGAGAGAAAATGGGAGCGTTACGATAGAAAAGCTGAAAAGCGGGTGATGTCTCCCGATAAGAAATGGGAGGCATTCAATCGGGACAACAATATATACGTGCGCGATTTATCGGACAATAAAGAATATGCTTTGAGCATGGACGGTATAAAGGATTTTTATTATTCTTCCGATATCAATTGGTCGCCGGATTCTAAAAAGTTAGCCGTAATTAAAGTGCGGGATATGGAGGAGAGGCGGATTCCTTTGATCGAGTCGAGTCCGAAGAGCCAAAAACAACCGATTCTGCAATGGCGCGATTATGCTAAACCGGGGGATGTGTTGCCGGTATATTTGCCTGCGTTGTTTGATGTTACGTCAAAGCGTCAGATTTCTTTGGAAACTTTGCCTTTTGAAAATCAATTTTATTTGAATCTGACGGGTTGGCGGGAAGATAGCCGGGCCTTTACTTTCGAGTTTAATCAACGGGGACATCAACGTTATATCGTTGCCGAAGTGAGTGCGGAAGACGGACATATCCGGCCGTTGATAGATGAACAATCGCCGACGTTTATTTATTATGGCCGTAATTTCCGGCATGATCTGAACGACGGTAAAGAAATATTATGGATATCAGAAAGGGACGGTTGGAGACATCTTTATCGCTTCGACGGTGAAACGGGCAAGGTAATCAATCAGGTGACGAAAGGAGAATGGGTTGTCCGGGAAGTGGAACATGTGGATGAGGCCAATCAAACGATTTTGTTTACTGCTTCCGGACTTCATGCAGGAGAAGATCCCTATAACCTTCATTATTGCCGGATCAATTTTGACGGTAGCGGTTTTGTCGACCTGACACCGGAGAATGCCGGTCACTATGTTGTTTTCTCAAAGGACCGGAATTATTTTACAGATGTCTATTCCCGTCCGGATATGCCTTATGTCAGTGTTGTGAAACGGGCAGACGGAAGTCGGGTGGCAGAAATACAAAAGGCGGATATCCGTGATTTGCTGGCTACCGGATGGCAGATACCGGAGGTGTTTTGTGCTAAGGGACGCGACGGTAAAACAGATATTTGGGGAAACATATATCGCCCGTCCGGGTTTGATGCTCAAAAATCTTATCCGGTGGTGGAGATGATTTATGCCGGACCGCATGATTCACATGTCGATAAATATTTCCGGGCATACAATCATCTGACTTCCAGGCTTTGTGACCTGGGGTTTGTCGTCGTGACAATCGACGGTATGGGAACGGCTAACCGTTCGAAAGCTTTTCATGACGTATGCTGGAAAAACCTGAAAGATGCCGGTTTCCCAGACCGGATTGCCTGGATAAAAGCAGCGGCTCAGAAATATCCTGCGTTGGATACTTCCCGTGTCGGCATTTACGGTTGGTCTGCCGGCGGTCAGAATGCAATGGCGGCATTGTTGTTTCACAATGATTTTTACAAGGCGGCAGTTGCTTTGTGCGGGTGTCACGATAACCGTATGGATAAAATCTGGTGGAACGAACAATGGATGGGATATCCGATCGATGAATCATACAGCGCCTGTTCAAATGTGGATAATGCCTGGCGTTTGAAAGGTAAGTTATTGCTTATAAACGGGGAACTGGACGATAATGTGGACCCTGCTTCCACTTTACAGGTGGTGGATGCCCTTGTCAAAGCGGGTAAGAATTTCGAGCAGTTGTATCTGCCTAATCATACTCACAGTCTGGGAGGTAATTTTGAGATGCGCCGGATCCACGATTTTTTTGTCAGATATTTGATGCATCAGGATGCTCCTGAATGGGAATAATATATGGGATTTTGGATCGTTTGCGAATAATCCGGGATCATTCAGAAAAAGCACAGTGAATTTTTTCACTGTGTTTTTTTGTTGGAGGAGTTTGCTTTTATGAGAGAATGATACGAATTTGTTACGCTATTAGAATATCCGGACAGGAATATATTTGTGTCGTAATAATTTTGTAACAATTTTGAAACAGGAGCGTAACATTCGCTTCATATTTTTGCATTTGTAAGCAAAAATATAAGAATGGAAACAATTTATCTGGGGATCATTATTTTTCTCTTTTTATTAGCAATTTTTGATCTGTTTGTCGGGGTTAGCAATGACGCCGTTAATTTTTTAAATTCAGCTATCGGCGCCAAAGCTGCTTCTTTTCGTACGATCATTGTTATTGCTGCCATCGGAATTTTTTGTGGTGCTACGATGAGTAACGGTATGATGGAGATTGCCCGTCACGGAATTTTCCGGCCCGAAGCATTTTATTTTAATGAGTTGATATGTATTTTTCTGGCGGTGATGGTAACGGATGTGGTATTACTGGATATTTTCAATACTTTGGGAATGCCTACGTCAACGACCGTATCGATGGTTTTTGAGTTGCTGGGAGGAACTTTTGCTTTGGCTCTGGTAAAGATTGCATCGGGTGGAGATGTCCTCACTTTTGCCGAGCTGCTGAATACCGAAAAAGCACTGACCGTTATTTTGGGTATCTTTTTGTCGGTAGCTGTTGCTTTTTTCTTCGGTTCTCTGGTACAATACCTGTCCCGTATCCTGTTTACGTTCAATTATAAAACAAAATTGAAGTGGACGATCGGACTTTTCGGGGGCATTGCAGTTACGGCAATTATTTATTTTATGCTGATTAAGGGAGTTAAAGACGCCTCTTTTATGACGGCAGAGCTTAAATTGTGGGTGAAGGAGAATACGGTTTTAATAGTTAGCGGATGTTTTGTATTTTTTACCGTATTGATGCAGCTTTTGCATTGGTGTAAGATAAATGTTTTCCGGGTTGTGGTGTTGTTGGGTACGTTTGCTCTGGCGATGGCTTTTGCCGGGAATGATTTGGTGAACTTTGTCGGAGTACCTTTGGCGGGATTGGCTTCTTATTCGGATTTTATGGCTAACGGAAACGCTGATGCATCCGGTTATTTTATGGGAGCTTTGAATGAACCGGCACGTACACCTTTTTTGTTTTTATTTTTATCGGGTGTTATCATGGTTATTGCCTTGTTTACCTCCAAGAAGGCCCGGAATGTCATTAAGACATCCGTAGACCTTTCCCGTCAGGAGGAAGGCAATGAGATGTTTGGTTCTTCGGCTATTGCCCGTAGTCTGGTACGCTTTTCCACAAGTCTGAATAATACGTTATCGAGGGTATTGCCGGAAGGGGTGAAGCATTGGCTGAACCGTCGGTTTAATAAAGATGAGGCGATTATTGCAAACGGAGCGGCGTTTGATTTGGTCCGGGCTTCGGTGAATCTGGTGTTGGCCGGGTTATTGATTGCTTTGGGGACTTCCATGAAGTTACCGCTTTCCACAACTTATGTCGCTTTTATGGTAGCTATGGGCTCCTCTTTGGCAGACCGGGCCTGGGGCAGGGAAAGTGCCGTATTTCGGGTGACAGGCGTACTTTCGGTGATCGGCGGTTGGTTTATTACGGCGGGGGCTGCTTTTATCATTTGCTTTCTGGTAACATTAATCATGTTTTACGGGGGGATAGCGGCGATGTTGATTATGATCGGAGTCGCTGTATTGATGTTGATTAACAGTAACAAGCGTTACCGCAAAAAGTTGAAGAGCGAAAAAGAAGACGAATTGTTTCAGTGTATTTTGTATGCTAAAGATAAGAAGGAAATCTGGAGTCTGCTTCGGCGGCATGTAAGTGAGAATCTGGTAAAAGTACTGGGATTTGCGTCTGCAATTTATTTACAAATGACGGACGGATTTATTCACGAGGATTTGAAGAGTTTGCGGAAGGCTGTTGCAGTGACGGATGAGGAAAAGGACAAGCTGAAAAAAATCAGACGAAAAGAGACATTGGGGATGCGCCGGATAGAACGAAATATTGCCATCGAAAAAAATACGTGGTTCCATCTGGGCAGTAACAGCAGTGAGCAATTGATGTATTGTCTGAAACGGATTTGTGAGCCTTGTAAAGAACATGTGGACAACAATTTTAATCCGCTACCGGTCAAAAGTGCTGCAGAATTTATTCCGGTCAGGGATGAGTTGATTGCTTTATTGCAGCAAACCCGGGAAATTATTTCTGCCGGACAGTATGCACAAGCCGAGCAGACATTGGCAGAAGGGGAGAATCTGAAAGTAAAGTTATCAACTCCTCACAAGCTGCAGATCGAACGAATGCAGGAAGAAAACGGCAGTGTAAAATTGTCGTTGGTGTACCTGAATTTATTACAGGAATCACAGGAGTTGGTGAGTATATTGCGGCATATGCTCCGGGCAAGCCGGAAATTCCAGGAGTCTTAACCTGGAATTTCCCGCTTTGTCTCATTCGAACAGAAATTTGAACGGCTGACTGGTTTTGAATTGTGAAGCTGCATTACCGGCATATATTTCACCGTTCGAGAGATTGAGTTTTTTGACCGGCGCATCGGAAGAAAAATCCAGATCCCGGAAATTGACCCAAAATATGTTCGGCGTCATTGTGGATTCAAAGAAATAAATTTTGTTTTTCTGGTCAGAGACGGTACGCCAACGGGTAGAGGCAATGTTGGGTTGATCGGGGGTGGAGATTCCCAAGGGCACCGATACATTGCGCATAACACTGAATACACCTGCGACTGCTTCTCTTTGATCGGCGGTTTGCGGGAGGGCGTTTATGTA
>ERZ791893.1283-NODE-1283-length-13391-cov-2.686563_pt1 | contig 13391 bp, 14 predicted proteins | sample MGYA00510154_ERZ791893 | MGnify/ENA primary metagenome ERZ791893 (study PRJEB30046, sample SAMN00792068) | human gut metagenome | study: EMG produced TPA metagenomics assembly of the A metagenome-wide association study of gut microbiota in type 2...
GATTATTTTAGGAAAAATACAAGGATCTTTTCTGTCGGACATCTTATAAGATGACGCATATTGGCGTTTATTATTGTTTGTGTTTTAAGGGGTTAATGTTTTTATTTTTAAGTATTTATATTTGATTCTATTGTCTCTGTTTCCCTTGTTTATAAGCAGAGCCTTTTTATAGTTATGAAAAATTTTGGAATAGCTTGTCCGGATTTTTTCCGGGAAGAGATACGTAATGATTATTTGGTACCGGCGGCGATGAAAAGGGCCTGGGCCTGTCAACTGGACCTTTTGAAAGAATTATTGCGTGTATGCGATAAATACAACCTGAAATGTTGGGCCGATTACGGAACATTATTGGGAGCCGTCCGGCACAAAGGTTATATTCCCTGGGATGACGATATCGATATGGTGATGTTGAGGGAAGATTATGATAAACTTGTAGAAATTGCGGATAAGGAACTCAAACATCCTTATTTTTTGCAAACAATCTATTCGGACAAGCATTACAATCATCGTCATGCTCAATTAAGAAACAGCGATACTGCTGCCATTCCCGAAGGGGATTTCCGCAGAAAATACAACCAGGGTATTTTTGTTGATATTTTTATATTGGACAGCTATCCGAAAGCGATAAAATATTCTTATCGGATGGTTCGTAAAGTGAAGTTGTATCGGGTACTTCTGAAATTGGCCATTCGCCTGATGAATTTACTGCCGGATGGATTGTATCAGAGATGGCGTTTGGATAGTAAAGTGTTTCGGAAGTATGAGAATGTATTGAGGAAAAACAGGCTGGAAGATACAGAATTTGTGGCGGCGATCTCTTTTAATTTTAGGCAAAAAATCAGAGATAAAGCTTGGTATGCCGAGACATTATGGGTGGATTTTGAGCATATGAAAATGCCTGTGCCTATTGGATACGACCGGATTTTAACCTTGGATTTCGGGCCCGATTATATGACTCCCGTGCAGGCGCCTACATTACATGGAGGATTGATATTTGATACGGAAAAAAGTTATAAATTGCTACGGAAAGAATTACGGCACGGAAAAATGAAGTAGTATTATTTATTTTCGGTGTTATGGGGAAATCTGAGTTGTAACAGCTTTTCCAGTAAGTATAAGTCTTCCTTATAAGTCAGCTTTAAATTGACGGTATCCCCGGGAACAACATATATCGGTTCTCCGGGCAGGTATCTGAGAACAATACCGCAGTCATCTGTCGTTTGCAGACGGGGATCTTCCAAAGCTTTCCGGTAAGCCTTTTTTATAACACTAAGCCTGAATGCTTGTGGAGTTTGACTGTTTCGTAAGGTCGAGCGTTGGGGAATGTGCCGTATAATGTTGTTTTCGTTTATTTGAATAACGGTGTCTGTTGTCGGGACGGCAACGTCAACGGCATTGTATGTTTTCAGGGCTTCGATACAGTCGGTCAGGATACGTTCGCTTACCAAAGGGCGCACGGAATCGTGGAATATAAGATTACATTCTTTTTCTTTACAGGCCCGGATAGCATTCCAACTGGATTCGTAACGTTCTTTTCCTCCTGCCAGAATCCGGCTTATTTTTTGATATTTGCCCGCTGTGACAATGTCTTGAATATTCTGAATGTAACCGGAATTTGCCACAATGAAAATTTCATGAATAAGCGGATGTTTTTCAAAAACATCCAGTGTATACTCAATGACGCTTTTTCCCGCAATTTGTAATAATTGCTTGGGATAATTCTCCCCCAGGCGGGTACCGCTTCCTCCGGCTAAAATAACGGCTATATTTTTCATGTACGGTTATTTTCTCTCCTGGATTTTTTCACAGGCAGCTTGCATCGCTTTGTAAAAATAATAACCTTCGGACAGACGGTTACTCATGGCTATGATGTTTTGCCGTATTTCCGCATACTCTTCTTCTTTCATCGAATTGAAACGCTGGTTAAGCTCTTCGAGGGAGTCTACACATATACCGATCTTGTTTTCCCGTACAAAAGGAGCCAAGGCCGCTTTATTCCAGATGATGACGGGGAGATGGCAGCGGATGTAGAAGGACGTTTTATGCGGGTTGTTGTATTGCAGGTATTCGCCCCAGTTACCGTCACAAGCAGATATGGAATCTCCGTCCCAGACCAGTCCGAAATGTCCCCGGTTGGTGGAGATCAGTTCGTCGGAAGGTATGAAACCTTTATAGATAATGTGCTTCCAGTTTTGAGCGACTTTTTCATCCAGTCCTTTGCCGTAAACATTGAGTTCGTAAGAAGATATATGATCGTCCAACTGATAAAGGAATGCATTTTTCCGCGGACCGAGCCCTCCGGCATAGATCACTTGAGGAACAGAAGTAACGGGGCAATAATCGATTGCTTTTGTTTCGGATAAATAATCGAATATTTCGAGGCATCCCATGGGCACCTTACATCCTTGCTCTTCCAGCCAGCGCTTCATCGACGGATTGTGTACGATGATATAGTCGCTGTGACTTAATTTTTTTATTTCCTGGGGTACGGTTAATTTTTGTCTGCGGAAACTTCCCAGATCGTGTATGAGGGTCACTACTTTACACTTCCGGAAATGAGCCACCCGGCATAGGTAGGTGTAATACTTTTTGAACGGATATTGTATAAGAAGAACTTCGTTTTTATGTAAACAGAACGGTATTTTCAGAATGATTCCGAGTTTAACGAAGAATTTCCCGATTTTACCGGAGGGTTTTTTACTGCTGCCGATGTTCCGATAGCCTGCACGATTCATCAATATGTCGATGTCGTTCTTGGCTTTGTTGCTGGAGTGTATTTCGATATAACATTTATTCATAGGGTAGATCTTATAATTCCTGTTCTGTCAGTTTTAAAGCTGCTTCGACAGTATCGTCCATGTCGAAATAAGCATATTGTGCCAGCCGTCCTCCGAAGATAACGCGGGGTGTTTGTCCGGCTTTTTCACTGTATTTCCGATAGGTATCGGAATTTTTTTCGTCGTTAACCGGGTAATAAGGTTCGTCTCCTTTGGTAAATTCTTTCGGGTACTCCCGGGTAATGACGGTAACGGGCTGGGTCCCGAATTCGAAATGCTTGTGTTCGATAATCCGTGTATAGGGAACTTCGCGTTCGTTATAGTTGACAACGGCATTGCCCTGGAAGTTGTCGATGTCCAGGTATTCATGTTCGAAACGGAGACTACGGTAATCCAGAGCTCCGAATTCGTAATTGAAATATTCGTCGATGCAGCCTGTAAACAGGATTTTGTCTGCCAGCTTATCAAAATAAGAACGATCACTGAAATAATCGGTATTCGTGCGTACCTCACATCCTTCGAGCAAAGCGGTAAGCAATTTGTTATAACCGCCGACAGGAATGCCCTGGTAGAGATCGTTAAAGTAGTTGTTATCGTAAGTAAAACGGAACGGAAGACGGCGGATGATAAAGGCCGGAAGTTCGGTGGCAGCCCGGCCCCATTGTTTTTCCGTATATCCCTTGATGAGGATGCGGTAAATATCGTCTCCGCATAATTTTAAGGCCTGTTCTTCCAGATTCGCCGGTTCTTCGATATGGCTGTAACGTGCCCGTTGTTCTTCTATTCTGGCTTTGGCTTCAGCCGGTGTATTGACTCCCCATAATTTGTTGAAAGTATTCATATTGAAGGGGAGATTATAGATTTCTCCTTTATAATAAGCCAGTGGAGAATTGGTATAGCGATTGAAGCTTACTAAATCGTTTACATAATCCCAAACTTTTTTATTGGAAGTATGGAATATATGGGCACCGTATTTGTGGATTTGTATGCCTTCGTAATTTTCACAATAAAGATTTCCTCCGATGTGGGATCTTTTGTCGATGAGCAGGCATTTTTTCCCTTTTTTCCGGGCTTCATTGGCGAATACACTACCGAATAATCCTGCACCGACGATTAAATAATCAAATTCTTTTTTCATAAGGTTTGTGGTCTTTCAGGACAAAGATAATGCAAGCCGGATACAGAACCAAATTTATTCGGGCAATGTTAAAAGATTACCTGCTTTTTATAAGGAGTTTGTGGTTATGATCTTTAGAGAAATTTTATTTGAACGTGATTTTTTTTAGAAAGGCTTTACGGCGTTCCCATTGTCTGTCGTGGTGTTTTTTTACCCGGATCATTTTCCGGACGGTATCTGCCGCCCAGCCTCTGGCTTTGACATATTCTCCGGCAACGTGTTCAAAAAGGTCCATTCTTCCGCAGAAACGGGTCAGGTTTTCCATACATTCCCTGTCGGATGGATATTTGCCGAGAGGATATAGTTTCATCCGGTTGATATCGATGATAGAGAAACGATAATGCTCTTCTCCGGAATGATAGAGTACATTGGTGGAATTCAGGTCGTGATGGAGGATGCCCCGGGAATGCAGATGAGCTGCAAAACGAGCAAAATCCGTTGCCAGATCGCGGTCAAATTCTTTCGGTTCTGTCAGGCGTTCGGCTATACCGGGGGCGCCGTCGAAGCCCGTGATAAAATATCCGTATGTGAATAATCCGCTTTTCCACTCTTCGATATAAGCGATTTCCCGGGGGGTGTCAATGCCTCTTGTCCGTAATTGAGCAGCATTGTGGAATGCCCGCGCTGCTTTACTGGCTCTGAAAAAACTGTAGGCGATGCGTTGTATCGCATTGGGAAATTTATACCGCTTTACGACAACTTGTTTAAGTATGTTGTCGGCCGGATTGATAACGAAACTTTTGATTACGTTACGTCCTGAAAAAAGTACGCTACCTTCTTGTTCAAATCGGGAAGGTAATTTTTCGATGAATTCTGTTACTTTAAGGTTATTTTTGTATTCAGGATTATATTCGATTTTCATATTTTGCAGACTTAAAGCTGTATTGAGGCGTTTGTTTCCTTTATTTTTTCAATACGGATTGTCCGGCAAAGATACTTTTTAATTTTTGTTTCCACTTAAACAGATTGCGGTTAATCGAATAATTATAGAAATTATGCCAGTCCTGCATGGAACGGCAAGGTTGAATTTCCACTTTTTGTTTTGGGGCATCAGGGTTTAACCGGTCACACAAAGAGGCTACATATTCAAATTGATTGTAGGACCCCAATACCAGTTGTTTGCATTCGGCCAGAACGGATTTACGTTGTGTATATATGTCTTGGGCAATCAATGTATCGATAAGAGCTACGGTTTGTTCGAAATTGTCCAACTGAATGGGTTGAAAAGAGCTGGCCGGGAAATAATCAGACAAATTGGTACATCCGTAGTAAAACGGAAATGTTTCGGCAAGAAAGCAGTCGGATATTTTCTCGGTCCAATAATAACGTTGGGAAGAATTCTCGATTACGATGTGGTATTTATAGGGAGCCAACACATCCCATTTATCGTCGAAATCCCGGTAACCGCGGCCGAATACATCCAGTTGATCTCCGTAGTGAGCTTTCAGTTTCTCAACGAAACGGATACGATCCAGATGACCTTGCGTAAAAGCTTTATTACTGGTGATGACGGAGATAAGTTTGGTCTTTTTAGGTGCGGAAGCAGCTTTCAGTTGGTCGTAATCTAAACTATAGGCACATTTCCCTTCCGCATCTTCTGTAAATCCGATAAACCAAGGCAATATAGCCGGTCCCAGAATGAGATTCGGATGTTTGGTTTGTTCCTGGCAGGAACATACCGTACCGAACTGGCGGATATAGGGGCGCGGATATACGAGTACGGAACGGGGTTCCGTCGTCAGTAAAATTGTATTTTCCGGAGCGACATAACAGCTTTCGTTTTGCCGTAATCCTTTACCCTGTACGACCCAAAAATCAGGATTTTCTATTTCTTCATTTATGTAGAAACGATATTTACCGTCTGCGGAGATACCTTTACCGCCAATAGTCTGACGTAACATGATTTCACCCAGGTTTTTACGGTAAGGTGTAAATTTCACTTTGTACATATCGTATAAATCTTTTGCCGTTTAGATGTCGATGAGACTGCTATTAAGAATGAAAGTATTTGTATGAAAAAATCTCGAATACTTTCATTTTCAGTAAATCAGGTTTTTGTTTTAGACAGTTAAAAATACCCGTCAAAATTGTAAATTTTAGATTGTAAATTTTGAGTTGTTTGACAAACCGATTGGTTATCAGTTTTTTAAATTTAAAATCGTCAATCGGAAATTTACAATTAAAACGTCCGTTTTAATGAGGACAAAAGTAAGAAAAAAAAAGGAATTGATTTGTTTTTTATCGTTCATATTGACAAAGAGATAAGTAAAGAGATTGAAATACGGAATTTATCCATTTAAAACGGACATTTAAAATTGTAGATTTTAGATTGACGATTTTAGATTATATCCACAATTTTTCCCTGCCAAAAGAGGGATCATAAATCGTAAATCAAAAATAAATGCCGTTTAGTTTGTTGTGTTATAGTCGGGGATACAGGGATATATGAATATCCACCGACTTGGAATACAGTTTATATAAAGTATATGAAGATATCTGTCGTTATACAGACTTATAATTCGGAGTTGTATCTTGGGCGGGTACTGGAATCGGTAAAGTCGTTCGATGAAGTCGTTATTTGTGATATGTATAGTACCGATCGTACCCTGGAGATAGCACAACGTTATGGCTGTAAGGTAGTTTACCATGAAAAGATACCTTTTTGTGAACCGGCACGTAATTTCGCTATTCAGTCTGCTTCTTATGAATGGATATTGGTTGTTGATTCGGATGAAGTCGTTCCGGAAGATTTACGGAGTTATTTGTATGAGCGGATAGAACGAAAAGACGATTTGCAAGGGTTGTGGATCCCGCGTAAAGATTATTTGTTCGGTAAATTTATGCACGGGGATTATCCGGATTATATTTTACGTTTTTTTAGAAAAGACAATGTTTTCTGGCCTCCTTATGTACATGCAATTCCCCGTATCGAAGGTAACGTGGAAAAAATTCCCCGGAAAAAGAAAAATCTGGCTTTTATTCATTTGATCAATAATCCGTTGGAATTGAAACTTCAGAAAATGAATACTTATTCCACGATGGAAATTCCGAAACGGGAAGGACAAAACTTCTCCTTGTGGAAAATGTTTTATGCGCCGGCATATCGTTTTATCAAAGCTTATTTTATAAAAGGCGGTTTCCGGGACGGGAAAGCCGGTTTGGTAAATGCCGGTCTGGATGCTTTTTATAAATTCCTGACAATAGCAAAAATCTGGGAAAGCCGGATACGTCCGGAAGATATGGATCGAGAATTAAGAGATTCCTGATCTGAGAGTATTGATTTGCGGATGCAGATGGTTAAAAATTGATGTTTTAAGATTTCCGGCGTTTCAATACCGTTTTTATTTGTTGCAGAATTTCTTCCGGCTTGATTTCGTAAAGGCAGGCATAGTCCTGACGCAGACAAGGCTTGTTACCGAATACGGAGCAGGGGCGGCAGGATAGATCCGTTTGGACGGTGTTTTCAGATGATTGATTCCAGCCGCTGAAGCCGCAATAGGGATGTGTCGCTCCCCAGATGGAAATGACTGGAGTGCCCGTCAGGGAAGCCATGTGCATATTGGCGGAATCCATAGATACCATCGTGTCCAGCTGGCTCATCAATACGAGTTCGCCGTTCATTCGTAGTTTGCCGGGAAGAGCTAAGGAGTGCGGAAACTTTTTCTCCCATGCTGCCAGTGTTGCAGCTTCTTCTTTACCGCCGCCGAACAGGAATATTTTCGTGTCGGGTTGTTGGGATAATCCGTCGATGACTTGTTCCATCAGAGGAAGGGGGTAGATTTTTCCTTTGTGTTTGGCAAAGGGAGCAATACCGATCCAGGTATCGTTTCCTTTTTCTCCGGTTACGGAAATAATCTGACCGGTATCTGCTTTCGCTTGCTCAAAAATGGAAGAAAAGTGTAACGGGAATTGGAATCCTAATTTTTGAAACACTTCCTGATACCGGATGAATGAGGTTTTTAAAGGACGGAAAACTTTGTTTTCGGGTCGGGTGAGTTTTTGCTTTTCTTTACGTCCCTTGTCAATACGGGCGGTTTTTGTTCCGGTCAGCCGAAAACACCACCGTAAGAATTTAGTACGTAGTACGTCGTGCAGGTCGGCGACGGCATCGAATTTCTGCTTATGCAATTCCCGGAATAGACGGAAAAGTCCTTTTATCCCTTTGTGCTTACCTTGTAGATCAGCAGCTATAAAAGATACGGTTGCCGGCAGCTTTTCAAACAACGGGTGAAAAGCTGCCCGGCTGACTACCGTGATTTCCAGTTCCGGATATTGTTTGGCGAGAGCATGCAGGACGGGAATCGTCATTGCTACGTCTCCCATTGCAGAAAAACGAAATACCAATAGTCGCTTCATACTTATTTTTTACCGTAAAGCACAGGGTTTAAGCTCGGATCGTTATACATTTTCATCTGTTTGTAGACTTTCATGTATTTGCGCCCGGCTTCAATATCCTCTAGCAGTTGCTCGATAGCCGTGGAAAGGTCTTTTTGTTGTTCCAGCAAGATATTCAGTTTTGTCTGGCATTGTGCGTGATGTTCCGGGGTGGTGTCGGTACGGTCGACCTCCTGTTGCATGTGGTAGATTTTTAATGCCAGGATCGATAAGCGGTCGATAGCCCAAGCCGGACTTTCCGTATTGATAACGGCGTTCGGTAATACCTTTACTTCCTTGTATTTATCGAGAAAATAACTGTCGATTAATTCTACCAGATCAGTACGGTCCTGGTTGGATTTGTCGATTCGTCTTTTGAGTACCAAAGCTTCTGCCGGATCGATGTTCGGGTCGCGGATGATATCTTCGAAATGCCATTGTACCGTGTCAATCCAATTTTTCAAATACAGGTAATATTCGATGGTTTTCAATGGATAGGGGTTTTCTATCGGAGTATCGACGTTGTCGGTCAGATGATATTTATTGATAGACTCGTTGAAAATCTTATTGCACAATGTTGTAAATGTCATGATCGGATTTTATAATGTAAGTTAATATTTTTTAGTGTAACAAAGCTAGGGAAAATATTCGGAAGAAACAAAATTACAACCGCAGGGCGGCCGGCTCTGCGGTTTCAGTATAGGGTAACTATTTATGCTTTTGGATTTTCCCGAATCGTTTAATACTGGTGTATACTCTCCATAGATTCAATTTGCGGTGTGTCGGAACACCGTGTCGCACAATATAGTCCTGGGCTGCTGCCAGCATACGTTCTCCGACTTTACCGTCTAAATAAGGATCGTAATTGTCGATGATCCATTTCCTTTTCTGTCTGTATTCTTCGTCTTGTAAGGCACTTTCGTAAGCTTCACATAATTGTTCCGGTTGCCGGATATCGATCCAGTAAATGTCTTTGGCGACATTTTTGTATGTGATCACCGGTTTATCGAGCAGGAGAAATTCATATACGGTAGAAGAGGTATCGCTGATCATCAGATCGGCCATCAACTGGTATTTCGTTATATTGTGGTCGTCGATCCAGAGGATGTCTTTTTCGGTAGCTGCCAGTTGCTTGTATTCTTCCATCCATTCTGCTTTTGTCAACGGATGGAATTTCATAAGCAGGAGTATGTTTTTTTCTTTTACCAATTGCTTCAGGCTTTCCTTGATAAAAGGAAGGGAGGTCAAAGAAGGAGAAAAAGTCGGAGCATAGAGAACCAGCTTTTCTTTTCGGTGTTCCTGAAGTAAGGCTTGTTTTTCGGCATCGAAAGTGTGCAGATTGGCATAGATCCAATCCTGACGGGGCCAACCCGTTTCGGTTACTTCAAAATCTTTGTATTTGGCTGCTAGTGCTTTAAAACCTTGTGTGAAAAACGGTCCTTGTGTGAAATAAGTGTCGAAGTACCTCCGGATGACCCAATGATCTTTTTTTTCTGCGGCATATCCGTGAAAGACCTGAATTTTCACTCCGGGTAAATAGTAGGGTACGATATTACCGGGAACGAAAATAGCTTCCGGTGAATAATCGTATATCTCCTGTATGGAATTTGTCCATTTTACTTCGTTTTTCAGCGGAAATTCCGGTATGTTTTTAGCGTGTACATACCAGAATATATCCTGATTTCCGTTTTTTAGGGCGGCATCCTGAATCGGTGTCAGGATGCTGATCGCATATTTGTTTTCGCAAAATAGTACGATGCGCATAATCCATTCATTTATAATAATTGAGCCGGAATTCTGTCCGTTGCTGCTTTAAAATCTTCAACCGTATCCAATTCGATGGAGAACAGACCTTCGGTAGAGACGATACCGAAGGTTTTACCCTGTGGAATCAGCCGTTCAAAAGCTGCCTCATAGAAAATATTGTCGAGATTTTCGCGTAGGATCATTTGATCCAATTCCCGGTATAATGCTGCAATGTAATCAGCCGACATTTTTTCTATCCCGATGGATTCACCGATGGCTTGTTCTATGGAACAGGTTTTGCTGATTTCCCTGACCCGGTTATGCCCGTCGGGAATGACTTTGATTTCTTCCTCTCCCAGGGGATGTACGGCCAAAGCCAGACAATTTTTGTCAGGAGAGTCCAGCAGGGCTTTTACAAGTGCCGGATCGAACAGAATATCGCTGTCGAGCAAGAGTACTTCATGGGTCAGTACTCTTTCTTTAGCCAGCCATAAGGAATAAATATTGTTGGTCGAAGCATATTTCTCATTGTAGATAAATTCCACTTTTATTTCCGGGAATTTCTCTTTCACGAAGGATATGATTTGTTCCTGTAAATATCCGGTGACAATTACAATCTCCCGGATGCCATTAACGGTTAAACCGGTTATCGCTCTTTCCAACAAGCATTTGTTGCCGATCTCCAACAAACATTTGGGTTTGTGATCGGTCAACGGGCGTAGTCTGGAGGCGATGCCGGCGGCTAGAATTACAGCTTTCATCAACAAACGACTTCTTTTATGGTTTCGATTACCTGACAATTCTGATGATGGGTACCCAATGTAATCCGCATGTGGGTATTTATGTCCGCTTCGTTCATAAATTTAATCAGATATCCTTTGGCTTTAAAAGCTGCCTGTAGTTTTTCCTTCAGTTCTATCGGATATTTTACCAGCATAAAATTAGCATTGGATTCGTAGACTTTGAAGCCTTCCAGAGGTTGTAATTCATCGATATACATCTGACGGTCTTCTGCCATTTGATCGGCTACACGTTGATAATAATCGGTTGCTTTCAATACTGCGATTCCCAACTCTTCAGACAGGCGATTGTATCCCAGGTATTTTGTACTGTAATTTAAAAAGCGGGTGAGGGAAGTGCCCATAAATGCGAATCCGAGCCGCAATCCGGGAAGCCCGTAGAATTTGGATAAGGTGCGGACAATCAGTAGATTCGGGAATTTTTCCAGCAAAGGTTTGATATAACTTGTGTCCTGGTTGGCAAATGATGCGTAAGCTTCGTCGATGACAACAGCAGTAGCCGGATCGATAAATGAAAGTACCTTGTCTAACTCCTCAGCCGTCAGGGAGTTGCCGGTCGGGTTGTTGGGAGAAGCGATAAGAACCATTTCAGGCTTTTCCCGTTCGACCGCTTCCTGCATGGCTTTAAAATCGTATTTGAAAGTATTGCCTTCTTCGTACAGAGGATAAAGTACACTTCTTCCTTCGACTTCATCTGCAATGGATTTGTAATACCACCAGGAGAATTTCGGTATCAATAAGGTTTTTTGTTTTTCCTTACCTGCCAAAAAACAATGTACAACTTGCTTTAAAATATCTTCTCCACCGTATCCGAGGATGATTTGTTTTTCAGGTATATCATAGACCTGGGATAAATAATCGGATAGGATACTTTTTTTACCTTCGTCGTAAATACGGGTGTAAAAGCATAATTTATTCGGGTCGAAATTCTTTAAAACTTCCCCTACTTCCGGAGCCGGTCCGTAATTATATTCATTTCGGTCGAGATAGATTGTTTTTTTATCCATGTTGTAAGTATTAATCCATGTTAAACACACTATAATTTTGTTAGTGTCAGAATAAATATGGACAAAGGTATATGATAAAATTCAATTTAAGGAATAAAAAAGAGCAAAAATGCCTTGCCTATGAGGGAGGAATTGTTTTGAATATATTACTTTTGTTGCGGAACATAAATAAGAGTCTATGATTTTATCGATTATTGTGGCTGCGGCTGAGAATAATGTTATCGGAAGAGATAACGGACTGATATGGCATTTGTCTGCTGATTTGAAGCGTTTTAAGGCTTTGACAACCGGACATTCGATTGTCATGGGGAGGAAGACTTTTGAGTCCATCGGGAAGGCTTTACCGAATCGGAGGAATATTGTTGTCAGCCGGAATGCGGCCTTCCGGGCGGAAGGTGTTGAGATGGCCGGAAGTATCGGAGAAGCTTTGGAAAAGGTGAAAGAAGAAGACGAGGTATTTGTCATCGGAGGGGCGACACTCTATCATGCATTGTGGGATCGGGCAGACCGCCTGTATCTGACCCGTGTGCATACCGAAGCCGTAGGTGATGTCGATATACCCGCTATTGATCCCGGACAATGGCATATCCTTTCGCGGGAAAATTTCGAAGCGGATGAAAAAAATGAATTTGCTTATTCTTTTATCAATTACAGTAGAATATAATTCCGGATTTACACACTGGGACGGACTTATTGTGTAATTTACGATTTACGATTTTTGATTTACGATTGGGGTGAATGCTGATTTGTTGGGGGGGGTAGAATCCGGTGTGAATCGAGGATTGTGTATCAGGGGGATTTGGGGTGTAATTTTGTGTGTTTGGCTGACCGGTTTAAATAATAATTATCGACAAATCAAATTTCGGTCTGAAATTTGCTGGTAAAGCCGGTGTTTTGTATGTGATTGATTTTTGACTTAATTGAATGATATGAAAATAATACTGTCAATATTCTTTTGGGGAATCGTATCTACGGTTGTATGGGCTCAGGACAGAACGGTTGATTATTCAGCTTCATTGTCGGGTTTTGTTTCTACAAAAGATAATTTGCCATTCTGGGCTGTTTCTAACCGTTACGGTCTGATGCCGGATGGACGGGGAGGATTGCTCGAGGTCGGAGTATTTTCTGACTTTACGGACAAGCATAAAATCAATTTCGCCTATGGCGTCTCGGGAGCGGGGTTTCTGTCTGATTTCGACAATAATATTCTGTTGGATCAATTGTATATCAGCGGACGCTGGCGTAATTTGCGGCTTGATTTGGGGATGATTCACCGGGACACCGAATATGAGGGTATTTCTTCTACGAACGGGGATATGATATGGTCGAATAATTCGCGGACATTGCCGGGGTATAATCTGCGTTCTGATTATATCGCTATTCCCTGGACGAATAAGGTGCTTTCTTTTAAATTCAATTGGGCCGACTATATGATGATTGACGACCGTTATGTGGAAGATACACGTTTGCATAATAAATCGGTCTTCTTAAAGATAAAGCCGGCACGCCG
>ERZ791893.1285-NODE-1285-length-13382-cov-2.579950_pt1 | contig 13382 bp, 10 predicted proteins | sample MGYA00510154_ERZ791893 | MGnify/ENA primary metagenome ERZ791893 (study PRJEB30046, sample SAMN00792068) | human gut metagenome | study: EMG produced TPA metagenomics assembly of the A metagenome-wide association study of gut microbiota in type 2...
TGATATTGCAGACCTTGAATCCTTCCTTGCCAAAGACTACGATCCGACGAAATCCAGCGGTATTGTTATCGTAGCGGAAGGAGAAAAAGAAGGGGGAGCCTACAGTGTAGCGGATAAGGTTTCCAAAGCTCATCCGGAATATGATATCCGGGTGTCTGTACTCGGACATATGCAACGCGGCGGATCGCCTTCGGCTTTTGACCGTGTATTGGCCAGCCAATTGGGGGTTGCTGCGGTAGATGCTCTTATGGATGATCAGAAGAGTATTATGGTTGGTATCATGAATAAAGAAATTGTTCATGTGCCTTTCAATAAGACGATTAAAAATTCCAAAGGGTTAAATCCGGAATTATTGAATCTGGTGAGGGTTTTATCGAACCGATAAAAATACATTGTAATATTGATAAAGCCGGGAATGTTTCAGTCCCGGCTTTATTGTTTTATGCTGCTTCAATTATACATTCATTTCCGATTTATACTCCTTTTTCATCATTCGGGTTGGGGGGAGTGTATCATCTGGAATTTAGTCGTTTTGATCGGTGGGCTGAGGCAGAAAAACCCGTGTCCAATATTCTTTTCCCTGCAAAGGAGGATCAATCGATTGAAAACTGATTACCAATAGATTGGCATTGAGGAATTTAAAGTGAATTGTAATATCTTTTCCGGATAATTTAGGGTTCATAATTGATTCTGAGACACTTTCTACATAGGTACTGTCTGATGTTTGGGTATAGGTACCGTTTGAGGTGATGACAGATACATGACCGGATGTATTCAGGGCCAGATTTGTGAAACGATTGTCCGTTGAAAGGATTTTCATATAAGGTCCGGCCGTAATACTGTATTTTTCGTTATCGGATGTGTTATTGAGTCTGCATATTTGCCATATACCTTGTAATGTAGTTCCGGTATCGTTGCTGTTTTCAATATCGGAAGTAGATGACATAGAAGGTGTTATTTTGGAGGTAATCGGAAGCGTGTATATGACGGGTACTTTTTTTCCTTTATTTTCTCCCGGATATTCCGGCATCTGGTCGGCAATGTAATAGGTTCCGTTTTCACGCGTCATATTGTTTTGTGGTTGAGCGGATAATTCTTGGCAATAGGATAGTAATAGTAAGAAGGAGATAACGATTTTCATACGATGAATTTTAATTTGGTAATTAATAACTTGAAACTGTTTGTGTTGTAAAAATAAATAAAATATGGAGAAATGAAAGAATTATTTTAGTGTGAAGATGATTTCAGGATTTTTTATTATTATGAAAACGGTTATTTTTCTTCTTTTCTGTTGTCAGAAAAAAGCGGTTCTTATTTTTTCAGATGTCTGAAAAAGGCGTAATTTTGAGCAGGAAAAGAGAATAACGGTGAAATTTGCAGATATAATTATACCATTGGCTGTAGAAGGGGTTTTTACCTATGCTGTACCTGTTGCTTTGGAGGAAAAAGTGGGGGAAGGCAAACTTGTCATTGTATCTTTTGCCGGAAATAAAAAATATACGGGTGTCGTATGGCGGATTCATGAGAAACAACCGGTCGGCTATAAGGTTAAAAATATAGAGGCTGTAACGGATGATCGTCTGCAATTGTCCGAGGTGCATTTACAATTTTTATTTTGGATGGCCGAATATTATATGGCTTATCCGGGAGAGGTGCTTCGGGCTGCTTTACCGGTTGTGTTCCGTTTGGAAAGTTTTACGGCGGTTACATTGGGGGATACGGAGATTGATTTCGATGATCTGACTGATAATGGACAGGCATTGTTGCGTTTTTTACGACCGGGGCAATATGTCGCTATGCGGGAAATAGAGAAATATCTCGGTATCAAAAACGGGATGGGGCTTGTCAAATCCTTGCTGGATAAAGGATATATACAAATCAAAGAAACAATAGACGAGATTTTCCGGGAAAAGACCGAAAAATGGATACTTTGGGCGCGTCCTTATACGGAAGAGGAACTTTCCGGTATTCTCGATGCTTTGAGGCGGGCTTCGGGGCAGTATAAAATGTTGTGCCGGTGGATAGAAGCAGGGAAAGAACAAATGGAAAAACAGCATTTTTTGAAGCAGTCGGGTGGTTCTGCTGCAATTCTGAAATCACTTTGTGAAAAGAATATCCTGAAAATCGAAGAGCGAAAAGTGAGTCGTTTGGGGGAAGATAAAGCCGGGGAACAGCAGGCAAATCCGCTTTCATTGCAACAGGAGTCCGCTATAAAGCAGATCAGAGATTATTTTACGTCCAAAGATTGTGTTTTATTACGGGGGGTTACTTCGTCCGGAAAAACAGAGGTATATATTCATCTGATCCGGGAATATATATCCCGGGGTAAGCAGGTGTTGTACATGTTACCGGAAATAGCTTTGACGGTTCAGATTATACGACGTTTAAGACGGGTTTTCGGGGATACTATCGGAATTTATCATTCCGGAATGCCGGATAATATAAGGGCTGAATTGTGGAAAAAGCAATCCGGTCCGAAACCTTATCCGGTGATTTTAGGGGTTCGGTCTTCGTTGTTTTTACCTTTTCAGAAATTGGGACTGGTGATTGTGGACGAAGAACATGATCCTTCCTATAAGCAAAAAGAACCGGCTCCACGCTATCACGGACGGGATGCAGCCATTATGCTGGCCAATTTGTGTGGAGCGAAAGTGTTGCTGGGATCGGCGACACCTTCTTTTGAAAGTTATTATAATACGAAAACCGGTAAATACGGCTATGTACAATTGACTTCCCGGTACGGGGATATCCGGATGCCGGAACTTTTGTTGGCCGATCTGGCAGAGTATCGTCGTAAAAAACTGATGAAAGGAGTATTTTCACCGGTTTTGATTCAGGAAATGCAACGGACGTTGAATGAAGGAAATCAGATTATCCTTTTTCAGAATCGTCGGGGGTATTCGACATATTTGCAATGTGATTGTTGTGGTTCTATATTGAAATGCAGTCATTGTGATGTCAGTATGACTTATTATAAACAACGCGACTTGTTAAGTTGCCGGTATTGCGGAAGTATAAAGAGGAACGTATCACTTTGTACGGAATGCGGAAAAGGCCATTACCGTCAAAAGACGCCCGGTACGGAGCGGGTGGAGGAAGAAGTGGCTGCACTGTTTCCGGATGCCAGAATTGCCCGTATGGATTTGGAAGTCATGAGCAGTAAAGCAAAGTATCACCGGGTTATTCATGATTTTGAGGAGGGTAAGACGAATATACTTGTCGGAACTCAAATGGTTTCTAAGGGATTGGATTTTGCTAATGTTAAATTGGTGGGTGTCATCGATGCGGACAGTATGGTTAATTTCCCGGATTTCCGTTCAGAGGAAAGGGCGTATTGTATGTTGATGCAAGTGGGGGGACGTAGCGGAAGAAAAGGGGAGCAGGGAAAAGTCATTGTTCAGACTGCCGATCCCGATAACCGGGTGTACCGAATGGTGATGAACGGTGATTACGATGTATTTTATACGGAGATTGCCGCCGAACGGGAACAGTTTGTTTATCCTCCTTTTTGCCGGTTGATTCAGGTGGAGTTGAGACATAAGGAGGTGGTGGTGGTGAGAAATGCGGTGAATCTACTGGTGGGCCGTCTACGGGTGGAGTTGGGGCGTCGTGTATGGGGGCCTGCCGTGCCGGAAGTTAGTAAGATCGGTGAAATGCACCGGGTACAATTATTGATTAAGATCGAATATAAGGTCTCTCTTTCCAGAATAAAATCTTTTCTTAAGGAAGAATTATCGGCTTTGCAGTCGGACAAAGGATTTACCGGGCTCCGGGTGTACTGTGATGTCGACCCTCAGAATTGATGCTTCAGTTTTCTGGGTCAGTAAAGCGAAGTAAAACCGGTTGCCAGGGCCCACAGTAAGGTACTTACCGAAAGAAATTTGAGTTGAGGATCGAGTTGCTTACCGGAGTAACGATGCATTTTTAGCAGGTGGATGATGAAGAGCGGGACGACAATAAGATACCCCCAGTTTAGTAAATGAGTATAAGTCGTCAAGGTGTAAATGACCATACACAGAATTCCGCCGGCAATGAGAATCATATGGTAAGTTTTGGCTTTTTTTTCTCCGATAAGCACCGGTATCGTTCGTTTACCGCACTGTGCATCATTTTCGATGTCACGGGTGTTGTTGATATTTAAAACACCTGTCGTCAGGAACCCGATGGAGGTTGCCGGAAGTAATATATCCGGATTCAATTGATGGGTCATCAGGTAATAGGCTCCCAATGTGCTGACCCATCCGAAAAACAGAAAGACGAATATATCCCCCAATCCCCGGTAGCCATACGGATTTTTACCGATTGTATATTTTACGGCAGCTATGGCGGCTGCACCGCCGATGAATAGCATAAGAATAGCTGAGTAATGAATGGAAAGCCGTAAGAATAAGGACGGTTCCGCTTAGTATTGCAAGTAAAATAAAGATAATAATCAACCGTTTAAAATCTTTGGTGGTGAGAATTCCGGATTGTAAGGCCCTGACAGGTCCCAGACGATCGGCATTGTCCGTACCTTTTTGCATATCTCCCAGTTCGTTGGCCAGGTTACTCAGGATCTGGAGGCACAGTGTTGTCAGGATGGCCAGGCAGAATACCGTTGGATTGAAATAACCGTCCGATTTTGCCAAAAGGGAACCGAGAATAATACCGGAGATTGACAGCGGTAAGGTTCTTAGCCGGAAACTGCTGATGTAATATTTTATTTTTTTCATTGTGCAAAAATAACGAAATTACATACGAAAACGTGCCCTTCATGTATTTTTAATGAAAGGCACGCTGGGATGTATTGTGGATATTTTACCAGTCGATGTCGGTGCGGTTTACCGGCATGGTCATACAACGTGCGCCGCCTCCGCCGCGCGGCAGTTCCGAGCCATCGATGGTAATGACATATCTGGGATAGTGTCCGAGATCGACGTGTCCGTCGATTACGTCATTGGCCTTGATAATTTCGAAACCGGCTGTGTTCATGGCTTCCATGGTATAGTTGTTACGGGCATATCCCAGGACTTGTCCCGGTCCGACACAGAAGAAATTAGCACCGCTGTGCCATTGTTCTCTTTCCTGATTCCATTCGTCGGTACCGCCGCAGAATACAGGTTCCAGGTCCATACCGAGTTTTTTCAAGGCACTGAGAAGATTCTTCTCTGTACGTATACCCAACAACTTTCCGTTTTGTATTTTTATATGTACGGTCTGGTAATTTCCCGGATTCATAATCAAGGGTTCGAATACCATACATTTATCGCGATCCAGAAGGGTGAAAACCATATCCAGGTGAATAAAGGATTCCGGCGTATGCGGTAATTGCTGTACAATGATGTGCTGTATTTTTTCGGTTTTCCGTTTGATGAATTCGTACATCAGCAGATCGATAGCCTGTGTACTGGTACGGGCTCCGTTGCCGATGATCAGGATATCTTCCCGGGCTACCAAAACGTCGCCGCCTTCTACAGTCCGGATACGATTTGCCGATCCGGGAATAGGAGGAATGGTCAATGTCGATGTTTTAAATTCCGGGGTGAAATCAAATATTGAACGCATGATTACCGATTCCCGGTCCCGGATAGCGTTGGCCATACGGCCGATCAATACCTCGTTGTTGACACTCATGGAAGCATCCCGGGTAAAGAGTAAATTATGCATCGGACGTAATGCAAACCAATCTTTGCTTAAATATTTGGTCAGATTATCCTTTACCATTTCCACACCTTCGATGAGCAGACGGGAGAGGCTTTCTGCATTTTCTTCCATCAATTGTTCTTTCAGACTGCCTTTGGGGGCTTGTTCTCCGATGAAAGGCTCTATTTTTTCGATGCGCTCCAGTACTTCCGCTTTGATTTTTTCATCTTTCAGTATATTGCATAAAAGGTCTTTTACCTCGAAAGTACGGGTCAGTTTCGATAAAACACCTTTGATTTGCTTGTATTCATCCCGGGCAATCGAAAGATTGATAATATCGCTGTAAAGCGCTCTTTCGGCATTTTCCGGAGTCATGTTCTCAACTTCTTCACCGGGCGTATGAATGATCACACCGTTTAATTTCCCGATTTCCGATTTGACATTTACTTCTATAATATCTTTCATAAATTTATTTTGAATTACTACTGTAAATCGTTTAGACAAAAGTAGATTATAATTCATTAATAACCTTATAATTACATCTTATAATTATGCAAATGGCGGAAATAATTATGCACTTAAACGGAAGAATTTTATATTTGATTTGAACGAATTTCAGGAATTGACTTTTAAATGTTAAATTCGCGGCTGAATGAGATAAACTAAAATATATTTATAACGTTATATTATTATCATGCGAAAAAATTTTTATATGGCAGCACTACTATTGATAAGTATGTCTTGTACACAAAAGGAGACGAATCCGTTGTTGAAGGATTTTACTACTCCTCATCATACGCCTCCTTTTGATTTGATTAAGACGGGTGATTATATTCCGGCTTTCGACGTATCGATTGAGGCCGCAAAAAAGGAAATAGAACAAATAGCGTCTTCTGCGGAAGCTCCTGATTTTCAAAATACAATTGTGGCTCTGGATGCCGCAGGAGAAAAATTGGGAAGGGTTTCTGCTATTTTTTTCAATCTCAATTCTGCCAATACAAATGATGAGATGCAGAAGATAGCCCAGGAAGTTTCACCTAAGCTGACGGAATTCAGCAATAGTATTTATATGAATCCGCAACTTTTCGAACGGGTGAAACAGGTTTATGAGAATAAAGCAAATTTAAATCTGAATCCGGAACAGACGACTTTGCTGGAGGATACCTGGAAGTCATTCATCAACGGAGGCGCTAATCTGGAAGGAGAAGCCAAAGAGCGTTTTAAAGCGATTTCAATGGAACTTTCCGGTTTGGGACTGAAATTTGAAGAAAATCTTTTGGCCGAGACCAATGATTTTGAGTTACTGGTAACGGACGAAAAAGATCTGGCCGGGTTGCCTGAAAGTGTAAAGGAAGCTGCTGTTGCCGCAGCCAAGGAAAAGGGAAAAGAAGGTTGGCTGTTTACCTTGCATGCTCCCAGTTACGGTCCTTTCCTCAAATATGCCGATAACCGGGATTTGCGGGAAAAAATGTACCGGGCTTATAATTCCCGTTGTAACCGGGCCAATGATCGTAACAATGGAGAGATTATCCGTCAGATTACCGCTTTACAACTTGAAAAAGCGAAGATTATGGGGTATCCGACCTATGCCGATTATGCCTTGACTAACCGGATGGCTTCTTCTCCTGCTGAAGTAAATACATTTTTACAGCAACTTTTAGAGGCTTCTCATTCCCAGGCTTTGAAAGAGAAGAAAGAGGTGGAGGAATTTGCCCGTAAAAACGGTTTTACCGGGAAATTACAACGTTGGGATTGGGCTTATTATTCCAATAAATTGAAACAGGAGAAATATGCGCTCGATGACGAGATGTTAAAGCCGTATTTTAAACTGGAGAATGTTCAGAGAGGCGTTTTCGATTTGGCAAATACGCTTTACGGCCTGACATTTAAGGAGGTAAATAATATTCCTAAATATCATGAAGATGTGCAGACTTTTGAAGTGTATGATCGTGACGGTTCGTTTTTATCTGTACTGTATACTGATTTTTTCCCTCGTGCCAGCAAAAGTGGCGGGGCATGGATGACGGAATTTTTGTCACAGCACGTCCGGGATGGAAAGGATGTACGTCCACAGGTTTCGTTGGTTATGAATTTCAGTAAACCTACGGCGAATAAACCTTCATTGCTGACTTTTGACGAGGTAACGACTTTATTGCATGAGTTCGGACATTCTTTGCATGGTATGTTGTCCCGCAATACCTATAACGGAACCGGCGGAACCAATGTTTACCGGGATTTTGTGGAACTTCCTTCTCAAATTATGGAAAACTGGGCTTTGGAAAAAGAATGGTTGGATAAATGGGCGGTACATTATGAGACGGGTGAAAAAATTCCGCAGGAATACATTGAAAAGATCCGCAAATCAGCCAATTTCCTGAGCGGATATTTGAGTGACCGTCAATTGAGCTTCGGTATGGTAGATATGGCATGGCATACAATTACGGCCCCTGTAACTGATTCTATCGTGGATTTCGAGAGAAAGGCCATGCAGCCGACAGAAATTTTCCCGGATGTGGAAGGAACTTGTTTTTCAACGGCTTTCGGGCATATTTTCGGAGGTGGATATGCTGCCGGATATTATAGTTATAAATGGGCTGAGGTATTGGATGCAGATGCTTTTTCGGTATTTAAGAAAAACGGTATTTTCGATGCCGCAACGGCGGAAGCATTCCGTAAGAATATTCTGGAGAAAGGGGGATCTGAGCATCCTATGACGCTTTATGTACGTTTCCGCGGTCAAAAGCCGACGGTAGATGCTTTGCTTGAAAGAAGCGGTTTGAAATAAATACAGGACTTTGTTATGTCTGAACGAGGGCGTCAATCACATGACACCCTCGTTTTATTTGTTTTCGGCCCAAGGTGAAGCTTTCTAAGTTACCTGATGATGATTCGTTTTAAAAGATTGTCGTTTTTTATAAGGATGAAAGCTTGTCCATTTAAATGTTCGTATAAAGTTACTTTATCGTTGTGAAAGGTGATTTTTGAAATAAAGAAATTTTCTCCGTTTTTTTTGATGGGTTTTTTATCAATGAGTTGTACTTTTCCTTTTAGATAGCCATATTCTCTTGCATTATAGCCTTCGATTTCTATTTGAACGGGCATATCATTTTTTATCAGGCTTATATATCTGTAAGGAATATAAAGAGTGGATTCCCATGTTGTATCGGATTTTTTTATAAAATTTTCCGCTTTGACATTTACACTTTCAGGATAAGGAACAAACCAGGCAACAGCCATTATTCCGCATATCAGAATTGTTATTACGGTTATTCCACTCCGGATGATAAAAGGGGGAATCTTACTAATGACATTCCTTACTTTCTCGCTTCTGAGTCCTATATTATCATGTTCTTCCATGTTTTAATTTCCTTTGCTTAGTTTCCTAATTCCAATTGGTTTTTAACGAGATTATAATACGCACCTTTATTTTGGATAAGAGAAATATGATTACCTGTTTCTACGATTTTGCCATTATCGATTACGATAATTTGATCGGCATTTTTGACTGTACTGAGTCTGTGAGCTACAACTATTACGGTTTTACCTTTGTAAAATTCATTCAGATTTTCAACAATTACCTTTTCATTATTTGCATCCAATGCATTTGTAGCTTCATCCAGAAATATATATTCCGGATTTTTATAGACGGCTCTTGCAATAAGAATTCTTTGTTTCTGGCCCTGACTAAGTCCGATACCGTCGCGTCCGATGACCGTATTAAATTTCAACGGCAGGTTCATGACATAGTCCTTGATATTTGCTATTTCAGCGGCTTTTAATAATTTTTCTTTATCTATGTCAGAATCATCCACTGCAATATTTCTTGCAATAGACTCAGAAAAAATAATTCCGTCTTGCATTACCACTCCGCATTTTCGTCTCCATGATTTCAGGTTACATTCATTGATGTTGGTTTGTCCGATCGTAATACAACCTTTTTGAACTTTATAATAACCGAGTAATAATTTAATCATTGTTGTTTTTCCGCTTCCGCTGGTTCCGACTATGGCCGTGACTTTTCCTTTCGGGATGGAAACGTGGATATTGTCGAGTATTTTTTTCGATTTGTGTGGATCATACTTAAAATCAACTTTGTGGAAATAGAGATTCTGGTCGGTATTATTAAAATGCTGTATATGATTTGCATTTGTATCCTCATTTTCCATTTGATGAATTTCATTGATTCTTTCCAGGCTGATTTTTACATCCTGAATGGAATATAAAAATTGCATTAATTGCTCGACGGGTGAATTCAGTTGGCCTATGATATATTGAACAGCTAACATCATACCTAATGTCATTTGCCCTTTAATAACAGCTGTTGCTGCAAGTACGGTAATGACTATATTTTTGATTTCATTAATAAAGATACTGCCGGCTTCCTGTGTTTGTTGGAGTTTTATTAACTTCATGTTGACCTGAAAAAGTTCAGCCTGTACATCTTCCCATTCCCAACGGCGTCGTTGTTCGCAATCTTGTAATTTGATTTCCTGCATGGAGGTGATAAATTCATAGGTTCTGTTATTATTCGTTGCTTGTTTTTCGAAGAATAAATAATCGAGTCGTTTCCTTTTTTTCAGAAAAGCTGCGATCCACAATCCGTAAATAATACTTCCTGCAAGAAAAACTAAAAAAATAACTTTGTTGTAACAAAGTAAGACAATGCCGAAAATGATAAAACCGAGTAAGGAAAACATCACATTTAATATCTGATTTGTAAGGAATTTCTCCACTCGGTTATGATCATTCATACGCTGCATAAGATCACCCATCAGTTTCGTGTCGAAAAAGGACATCGGAAGTTTGAGTAATTTAATAAAAAAATCTGAGACGAGTGATATATTGATTCTCATACTGATATGCAAAAGAATCCATCGACGGATGAAGTCCACAAATGTTCTGCTGAAGATTAACATTAATTGTGCAAGAAGTATAAGATAAATGAAGCTGATATTTTGATGAATAATGCCGACATCTACAATTGCTTGAGTCAGAAAAGGGAAGGCTAACTGTAAAAGACTCCCGATCAATAAGCCGAGGATAATTTGTCCGAAATATTTACGATATTGTTTAATATATCCAAAAAGGAATTTAAATGAACGTTTTTTCGTCCTGTCTTCATTTTTATATTCATAAAAGACAGGGGTTGTTTGCATAAGTATAGCGATACCTATTTCTTCGCCGGATAGTTTGGTACTAAGCCAATGCGAGCAAAATTCTTTGAGCGAATATTTTATTAACCCCTGAGCGGGATCGGCAATATAGAACCATTTTTTCTTTTTTATTTTGTATAGTACGACGAAATGGTTTTGATTCCAGTGTAAGATGCATGGAAGAGAAATTTCTGTAAGTTGTTCGACCTTAAATTTTCCACAAAGCGTATGAAGGCCTATCTTTTCCGCAGCTTCACTAATACCGAGAATAGATACGCCCTCATTGGTTGCAAAACAAATCCCGGAAAGTCTGTCAGAAGAAAATTCCTTACCAAAATATTTACAGACCATTCGTAGACAAGTTATGCCGCACTGCATGGCATCATGCTGTTTGTAGAAAGGAAATTCAGCCATAAATAGATTATTTACAAACCAACTTACTTCAGACCGGATCAGCTGTATTCACTGCACAAAGCTTTTAAACGGGATTGAATTTGCTGTTTTTTATCTTCCAAAGGAATATTTAACGGGCATCCGGATATATGCCTGGATTCGATTTTCTTTTGAGAACATATTGTACAAATAGGAAGTATGGGGCAGTTTTTACAATCGGCATTAAATCTGCTATTGATACGTTTTTTGTAATTATCAGTAAAACAAATGGTGCCGTTTGCTGTTAAAACGCCATCCCTTAACTCACTTTTAAAGTCTCTTGCCGTACATTTAAAAATGTCGCCATTGTAATTTACGACAACAGTATTGTCATAATCAGCATAACAGTAAGTAGAAATTGTACCTTTTCCTATCAGGTTACAATGAAATTCTTTTTCCTTTATGAGCTGTTTTATACGTTCTGTTTTGTCTCTCAGTGTTTCCGAATAGGAGGTTTGCCATATCTTTTGTAAAGAAACCGTAATTTGTTTTTTGTAGTCGGAAGCCAGTCTGTCTATATCAAGAATCAGTTCTTCAAAAGAATCGATATTGGTTAAATTGTAATTACAACGGATATTGATTTTAAATCCTTTTTTCAGCGCATTCAATACGTTGGTCAGTATTTTGTCATACGTTCCTTGTGCATTGCGCGTTTTTTTCACCTCGTTATGTTTTATTTTGCCTCCGTCAAATGGAATCTGAAAAGAAATGTCCTGGGTAACTGCCGATAATGCTTCGATTATCGAAGTATTGAGTAAAACTGCATTTGAGGTAAAATGAACTCTGAACTTTTTGTTGTGCAAATCGCAAATTTCTTTTATTTTATATATCAAAGGCAATGCGATTTTTTGAGCCCTGAGTAAAGGCTCTCCTCCAAAGAAGGATAAATCCATGACTTCGACTTTGGGATCGCTTAATTTTTTGCTTACGAGTTTAAGGACGGCATTTTTTGTTTCGTCATTCATATAGCTGTCAGCAATATGGGATTCATAACAATACCAACATCTCAGATTACAGTTTAGTGTCGGATTAATGATCAGTTTAAATGTGGTTGAAGCATTTAGTTTGTCGGTAATCTTTTTCATGACAAAATCTTTCTCGTCGATATTGTCATCGATAATAAATCCTTTATTACTCAATTCCCGGTATAAGTCAGGATGAATAGCCGCAAGTTTATCTACGTGGTGAATATTTTTATCGACTATGTCCAAAAGTTCTTTACACAAAAAGATGATCGAATCGTCTACATAATTATACAATATATATGTATGATCGTCTTTTTGACTTATAAAATTATAACGACTCCAGTTCATAATTGAATAATTTTAGTAGAGGAGTTATAAGCTCCTCTACGTAAGTTAAACTTCGGTTTTACGGTTTTTTAATTTCTTCCGTCGGTTTGGTTTCTTGTGAGGTACAATTTGAGCAACCACAGTTGTCGTTAAACCATCCATCCGAACTTGAGCAATTGCCATTACTAATTGCAGTTGATTCATCAGTTCTGGATACACTTGTAAAACCACCTTTTAATTGTTCTTTTTCATCTTTTGTTAAAGGCGCAATAATTAAAGCTTTCTTTTCCATATCGCACATTATTTGTTTATTGTCTACTCTTTTATGGATTTTCGACTTCCTCCTTTATTTAGTATCTTCTATTTTTTCGTAACTCTGAATACTTTCTGTCCGTTTGACATTCACTTTTTTACCTCCTTTGAAGAAATACGTAAGAGAGAATCTGATATATTCTTCTTTGGTGTTATTGATCGCACGCGATTCGTATTCCGGGGTGTCGGTCAGCAGTATCCGCCCTTTCCGGTAAGGTTTGAAACGGAATTGTATTTCAAGTTTATTATCAAAGAATCTTTTGTATATATTTCCGCTGACGTCACACACCTGCTTATAAATTCTGTCCATATAGTGATAATCGGGTTCATAAAAGCAATTGATACCCGCTCCGAATGAAGGCGTGAATTCAAAGGTATTATTCAATGCGAAATAGTATTTGTCCTGATTATGGACTGAAAAAGTAGCCGATTCGGCAGAATGTAAAACAAGTCTGGCTATTGCTTTGATTTTCCACCATTTGAAAAGTTGAAAACGTCCTTCTAAGCCAAATAGTTTCAAAGATTGATGGTCTCCGTTCCGGGGTATGCTATAGCTAACATTGTGGCTATC
>ERZ791893.1288-NODE-1288-length-13360-cov-10.612777_pt1 | contig 13360 bp, 15 predicted proteins | sample MGYA00510154_ERZ791893 | MGnify/ENA primary metagenome ERZ791893 (study PRJEB30046, sample SAMN00792068) | human gut metagenome | study: EMG produced TPA metagenomics assembly of the A metagenome-wide association study of gut microbiota in type 2...
CGCGGCTGATGCGCGCCGAGTTGGAAAAGATGAAGGAACTCCGACTGTGTGAAACAGATGTATCGCTGCGCGGCGCACTGAACCAAACCAGCGAAGCGCAGATGGACGCTCTGGTGGCGGAGCTTTGCGCGGAGTAGGCGGCGAGTCTGGCTTCGTCTGTCCGCCCGATGCCTCAAAAGCAAAACATCGTCGCTAAGTTATTTAGACAACAATATGGCGTTGAGTGATGCCGAAGCTTTGAAAATGGATCGAAGCGCAGCCGCAGATGTTCTCTGCGGCTGCGCTTTTTGCATTTTGACCGCGGTGCAAACGGATGGCTTTGACCGTTGCCCTCGGTTTCTAAGGAGACACGAAGTGTGCTACATGGAAGCGTATGCGGATAAGTCCTTTGATGTGGTGATCGTGTCCTATACCATAATTGGTACTTCTTCAGCTTTCAATGAAAATTCATCAGCTTGTCTAAATTTGATTCGGTGTAATTGTGCATTATGAACATCTTTTTTACAAAAAAAGAATAGAACTGTCATCCCGACAGCCCTACAAATGCTTTATTAAGGATCATTCAATATTGTTGGCACCACCGCCCTGCGCAGCATATCCGCCGTACTTGCTACATTTTGAAGCATTCCTGTAATCCGGAAAAATTTCGAATTGAAATAAAAAGAACCCTGTAGCAAGTGATATGTACCCAAATTTCTGGACACAAGCTTAAAATTTAAGAATTAGGTTATTCCCACCACTTAGGCTTTTTGTTATTGCGACTTCTTCTACGCTTATGTACCTGTTTATCAGTTTCCGCATAGATGGAAAATTTATTGAAGTCCCACCAAAACCACTCTAGCATAAGGCCGAACAAATCCTCATCGCCCAAATAGCTGTACTCGTTGCACAGGTTCATCATCGTACCATAATAGCAGGCAAGCAACCACTTCAAGTCCTCCTGATTATGATTTTTAGCGCCCTTAAAGTGCTCATCAAAACTCTTCATTGCACCGTCACCCTTTTAATCCTTCCAACTTATTCGAAAGGTGCCTCCGCTTGCGGTAGACGTTCGATACAGAGCAATCAATTTTCAAGGAAATCTTATCTATATCCAGCGCCAAGAGATACACCAGCAGTTCTTTTTCTTCCTGCTTTAAACGCTGCAATTCCTGCTGAAGCGCCACTTCGATTTCCACTTCACGGAACATCTCGGCAGCACGCTCATCTTGAGGCTCATCCTGAATATTATCAAGTGAAATCGTTACAATGCTTTTCCCCTTATGGGCAGCATAGCGAATTGCGTGCCACTCCAGCCGCCGCGTAATGTACTTGGTGAAGCACCCCTTCAGAACGCTATTCTCATTCTTTTCTTCGTCAGACATTTGATCGTATAATGCCCGAAGTTCATCCTGAATCATAATACTTCCTCCGTTTACTTGTTTTTTGGGGAAAACAAGTAAAGGAGGAGGCGCACGAGCCATTCCGGAGCCAAACAGACATAGTATAATAAAAAACAGGCTCCAAAATTGGCACACGTTTGTCACTTCCCCTCAAAAGGTAAGAGAACAAATCGGCTGAAATTTTGGAGCCTATTTTTTCGATTTTACAAAATGTTAACAATTAATATTCAGAGGTTTCTACTCTTACGCACTTGATGTTAAATGTGTATTCACACACTTGCACGGTTAAGCACAACATTTTCCATACAAGCTCATAGTATCGCCAACTCTATTATAAATCCTCGCTTGTCCGATAATTTGTACTTTGAACTTTTAACAAAAATTTGTACAAATTAGGCATTCATTCAACCAAATCCGATTGAATTTCAGCAAGAGTTTGCTGTTCCTGACGGACTTTCTGTTCCTGCAAATTTACGTCTCTTAATTGTTCCATTAATTCATCCATCCGATGCCCCATTTCTTGTGCGAGGACATTTACCTTATCAATCTCTACCGATTGGTCGATGCCCTCTTTTTCGAGGTATGCTGATGCATTGCGGTATGCTTGAAGTTCCGTACTATGTTGATTGAAATATTCCATCTTTTGATTTAAGGGTTTTGCTGCATACTCCATCCAAACAGGCTTATAAGTCTTGCATATCTGCAAATGTTTTGCAGCAGCTGCGTAGGTAGTTCGCTTCTGCTTCACCTCTACCAGTTCATTTGCAAGTCCAATCTGCGTTTTTCCAAGATTATGTATAACTTTATCGTAATCGCCGGTGGTATGGATTCGACTATCGGTCATGCCTTGCAGCATTTTGCCGAGGAACTTCGCATTTTCAATTCCTGCGCGCCGTTCTACCGCAGCAATTTTACGCTTTAGTCCAGTGCTTTCCGTTATAGGATTAATTGAACTTCCCAGAAATTCGGAGAGACGGTCGCCTTGTATGTTCAGCCTTTTCTTTGAATCTCCGATGGGGACATAACTATATTGCTGGTTGGGATATAAAAGCACTGTACACTGCCCGGCATCCAAATCACGAAGTACATATTTTTCAGGTATAAATAGTCGCTCAATGCCATTCTGCGGTAGATGGAGCGTCACGCCTCGAATAGACATAGCTTTTATCTGATTTTCCGAAAGGATGACTTGCACAGGCTCTACATGGTTTTCCTCGTCAATCTGCTGGATCAGCTTTGCGCCTCGGATCGTGCCGTGGGTTCCATCCTCATAAACCAAGTCATAAGAGAAGTCGTTTCCGACGTTGAAAATGATCAGTTTAAGCGTTCTGGAAAAAAACCAAGCGAATTTTGTAAAACAAATCTTCGGATGCATGATGTGAAGTCGTATGATTTTGTGAAGCAGTATTTCAGTAATCCTCAGCTCTTGGTGAAAGCCATAAAAGAGTATCGCAGAACAGCAAATATCCCCAAAGGAGAATACAGCTTGTCTGATTTGCTGAGATGAGCGTTGCTTTTTTGATACATTAGCCGTGACTCAAATGGTCACCAGGAGATAAACGGGTACCAGTTTACAGAAAACAGAATAGAATCGTCTTTGATGCCTCGTTGGGAAACCAACGGGGTATTTTTTTGCCTCAATCAGGCTGAATAGAACGCTAAAAAGGTTAGAGCGAGCAGCAGGTAGTCCTGCAAGGACAACCAAAGTGCGCCTATGGGGCCAACGCGAAATCGGAGGATTCTTGTTAAACTTACTTTGCCAGCGAATAGCGAATATATCCGTCAATGCCCTTACCATAGACCCCGAAATCCATATCCTTCAGCATAATAGTTACCTCCGCTTCGTGTTGGGGAAGGGAACCGTTTCCTTCGATACTTCTATTATAAATCGTGGCCTGTCCTATAATTTGGACTTTGAACATTTTACATGAAATTATACAATCTTCTGCTCTGATACAAACAGGCGCTCTCTGCAAATTCACCTTAGATGATTGCAGAGAGCGCTTGTTAAATTCACTATTACTGCTTGCCGGGCGGGGCGGGTTTGCTGTTTTCCTTGTGCTGCTAGATGGTAGCTATGCAAAGGCAGCAGCTTCGGCGATTGTGGCGCCCCCTTTGCAGCACTGATGCTGTTATCGCTGGCAGGAAGTGCCTTGATTGTCGCTGCATCAGCATTATTTGCTTGGCTGTTCTGAAAACAGAATATGACGATGAACTGCTGTCGGCTGCACAGCGGTTTTTCCTTTTCAGATACGAGATCGTACTCCCCACCGGCAGTGTTTGTATTGATTTCTGCGCAGAGGAGGCCATCAATATGACCTACCATTGTACAACACCAATACGGATTCAAGAGCCAAAAAGCAAACCCCCGAAATGGGTATTTTTTTGTTTGCACTGTTTTCTCGTTCAGAACAGGAGTTCAAAACTCAAACCCCCGTTTCACAGTGGCAAATTTTTGAAGCAAGAAAACGACTATGAAAATAAAACCCCCGGAAAAAGTTGAAGCGCCGGATTTTGTCCGCAGTGTAAAGGGCATTGCGCTTTTCAATTTCCCTCAGGCTGACGTCCAGGGCTTCGTACATGGCAGTCATGCCGTCACAGCGCAGGGAGGAAGGAACCTCACAATTGGGAGCCGGAGCAAACGGAACGAGCTTATGTACGGAATCATTAAAGGTAAGAATGCACAGGTCCACACGGCCGTGGGTAAAAGTATCGCTGTTGATCTCATCAATAAGCAGCCGCAGGCTGTCGCTGAGCTCGTGAGCCTGTGAATGCAGACTGGCGGAATTATCCAAGGCAATGCAGACGGCCAAATGCTGTTCGCCGCGGTTGATAGGAATCTCTTTGATAGACGGAACCATAGAATTTGCCATAATAAAACCTCCATGTTGTGTGAGATGCTTCTGTCAGGAAGCATCGGCGGATTTGGCTTACACTTAGTGTTATACATGGTCCCTGACGCAAGTAAATGGGGGAGGGAGATAAAAAACGAAGATTTTGCAGCATAAACATGGTTCAAGCGTGGGAGTGAAAACTCATGAAGTAAAATAAAAAAAGTCCTCTTCGATTTGAATCGTAGAGGGCTTTTGGTAACAAATGCTATCAGGACTATACGCATTTACAGCATAGTGGCAAGACGGCTGATGATTAAATCCAAGCTAATAAATAAAATGGCCTGGGAGTCCAAGAATAGCGCGTTTTTGTCCGCATTTAAGGAAGGAATAGAGATAAAGCTGTCATACCGGGAGGCATATTTCGCCTTGGCATTTTGGGTGATCAGCGCGGTGTGCGCTGCCTTGTCAAAGGAGAGGCAGGCTGCTTCGACTATGGCGGGGGTCATGCCTGAAATGGAAATGAACAGGTTGAGGTCATCTTTTTTAGAAAAGCTGGCCTTGTCGCTAAAGGAACCCGGCATAGTCACGGCTTCGGCATCGACCCCTAAGGAAGCTAACCGATAGGCAAAGTACTGGGCAGAAAGGCCGCTTTCGTGTACGCCGTACAGTTTGATTTTGCGCGCCTGTAAAATCAGGCGGCACAGCTCATCAATTTTGCTGTCGGAAATATAATCCGGGATTTTTTGGATACAAGAAACATAGATGCTGACCATATCATAGTTGTTCTTTACAGCATCACTGTCCTGCATTTTGCCGGATAAAAGGTATTTGGAAACCTCGTATTTGAATTCGGTATAACCGCTGTAACCAATCTTTTGGCAGAACCGCAGCAGGGCAGATTTGGAGACGTCCATTTTTTCGGCAATCTCAACAATCGGATAAGCAGCGACCATATCGGGGTTGGCCAGTACATAGCTTTCGATGCGCTGCTCAGAGCGGGTAAACTGCTCCTCACACATTTTTATTTGTTCCAAAGGATTCATGGCGGTGATACCTCCCTTTAGGATAGAGTATATATATACTGTACAGCAAAAGGGAAAAAGAAGCAAGGGGATAAATCTTAATAAAATATGGAAATTTCCCAAAAACAAAAAAAGAAACAGGGAAATTTACCAAAAAATATGGGAAATGGGTTGACTTTTGGGAATGGGCTGGCTATACTAGAATTAACGAATTCAGAAAAGGTGCCTTTTCGTAAAAATATCCCATAGCCGTATCCTGTACTATGTGTCAACCGATTGGCCGGCAGCCGGTTGAAAACATAAACCTAAATAGGGTATGAAACCGTAACCGACTATCTTGAGGAGGTATCCCTGATGGAACAAGCGAAAAAGACAACGGTTCTTGACCGTGTAACAGAATTTATTGAACAAAAAATTGCGCCGCCGCTGCTTCGCATTTCGCAGATACGTTATTTGGAGGCTTTGCAGCGCACCTTTGTCACCCTGATGCCCTACATGATTTTGGGCGCGACCTCGACCCTGATCCTGAACCTGGCAGGGCTTTTCGGCGAAAGCGGCCTGAACCTGCCCGGTGTGGCTGCGGCCATCAGTGCGGTGGTCGAGCCCTGCCGTCCCTGGCTGTTGCAAATCGTTTTTGTGTCGATCAACCTGCTGGCGCTGATTACGACTGCACTGAACGGTTATTTCCTGGGTGATTATTACAGCCATAAGGATAAGGATGTCAGTGCTATTGCTTCGGCCATGGTTTCCATGATTGCGTTCCTTTGCTTTATTGACTTTGGCAATCTGAGCGCAAATTTTGACTGGCCCTCTTACATTTTGGGCTCTCCCAGCCTGTTCGGCGGTATTTTGATCAGCATTTTTGCCGTGGAGTTGTATCGCTTCCTGATCGGCAAGAAGATTACCATTAAGATGCCGGAAGCCGTTCCCCCGATGATCGCAGCTGCATTTACCAGCATGATCCCCGTTTCTGTGGTGGTGGTGGTCTGCTGCATTGTTGGCCGCGGTATTGCCAGCTTTGACTTTCTGGCAGCACTGAATGCCGCCTGCGCATACCTGGTTGTCGGTGGCAGCGGCCCCGTGGCTCAGGGCATAGGATTTTTGCTGGATCGTATTTTGTGGTTCGTCGGCCTGCACGGCTCTAACATTGTTTCCTCGGTCATGCAGCCCATTTGGACGACCATGATTACCGACAATGTCAATGCATTTGCTGCCCACCAGCCGATTCCCTATATGTTTACGGAGCAGTGGATCAATTTCTATGTGCGCTGCTCGGTTTTCCCCATTGCGCTGCTGTGCTGCATGAGCAAGGTCAAGCGTTTTAAGGTCCTGGGCAAATTGTCTCTGCCGGGAACCATCTTTAATATTGCGGAACCTGTCATGTACGGTCTGCCGGTCGTTCTGAACCCTCTGCTATTTGTGCCCTGGGTTTTGGGCTTTGGCCTTTTGTACGTGCTGAACGCAATTTTGGGTGTTTTGGGGATCACCCCGCCGATGGTTTCCATGGTGGTATGGACAATGCCTGCCCCGTTGGCGTCCTTTATCGGCAGTGGCTTTAAGCCGTTGGCATTGGTAATTACGCTGGTCAATATGCTGCTGATCTTCCTGATGTTCCTGCCATTCTTTAAGGTTATGGAAAAACAGGAGCTTGAGGCGGAAAAGGCAAACGAGGCTGCTGCAGAAAAGGAAGAAAACTGATATGTGCGATATAACGATTCGGGCTTACCGGCCCACCGATATAGCATATATTGTGGCAGGCTGGAATGAATCTTTACCCAATGACCCGATTACCGAAGAACGTTTTTTGCAGGAAATTGCACTGGACGAGAATTTTGATGCGGATTTGGCGCTGGTGTGCGAAACGTCAGAACCAAAGCTTGTGGGATTCAGCCTGGGAATGCGCCGCAAATATCCCTATCTGACCCGCGGGCTGGAACCTGACCGCGGCTGGATCAGCAGCTTTTTCATATGCCCGGAATTTCGTGGCAAAGGATATGGCCAAAAACTTTTGGCTGAAACGGAAAAGAGGTTAAAGGAAGCAGGCACAAAGGAAATTACTTTGTTTGCCTACAGCCCCAACTATTTTACACCGGGCGTTGATATTTCGTATCCGGGCGGAGTAAAATTCTTTGATGCAGCGGGGTACAACCGCGGCACCGAAGCGGTAAGTATGAGCTGCGATCTGTTCTGCCACACATTGCCGGAGAAAGTCCGGCATGATGTGCAGCAATTGGCTGAGCAGGGGATCCGGTTCCGGATGTACCAAAAAACCGATATGGGGCCGCTGCTGGAATTTGCAAGCCGTGAATTTGATGCCGGCTGGGTGCGCAACATCCTGCAGACAATGCGCAAAAATGAGGCAGAGGATACCATTCTGTTAGCGGTAGACAGTACGGGCAAGGTACTTGGCTACTGTATGCGGAAAATCGATGGCTGCGATGGACGCTTTGGCCCGATCGGCGTGGCACAGGAGCTGCGCTCCCGCGGGCTTGGCGGAATTTTACTGGAATTGCAGATGCAGGAAATGCGTAAGCGCAAGATCTATACACTGTATTTCCTTTGGACCCACGGTGACGCAATGCGGTTTTATGCACGCCACGGGCTGACGCCTTACCGAACCTATCAGTTGTACAGAAAAACGCTGTAAAGGAGGTGAAAAGTATGTCCCAATATCATCGGCTGCTCAGCATTGGCGCCCACCCGCTGGATGCAGAGATCATGGGCGGGCCGTTCCTGCTGCGCTATGCCGCCCGGGGTGCTGCCTGTACGTTTGTTCATGTGACAAAAGGGCGACTGACAGACCCCACGGCAACAGAGGAACAAAAGCAGGCTTATGACGAGGCATTGCACAACGAAATTGCCGAAGCTGCCGCCCGCCTGAACGGAAACTGCTATGAAATGAACTACCTGTCGGTAGATTTGCCGGACACAGCCACTTTTGTTGCCAAGCTGAAAGCATACTTTGTGCAGGAAAAGGCGGATTGTATCATCACCCATGCGCGGGGTACCCTGCATCCCAGGCATTATTATACCTACGAAACCGTTACGGAGGCTGTGCGCCAGCTGCGAAGCGAAGGACGGGATATCCGACTGTTTTATGGCGAAAACTGCGAAGACCTGGCGGGATTTACCCCCACCGTGTATCTGACGCAGACCCAGCAGGAATTGGAGCAATGGCTGCATGCCCTGCAGGCATACAGTATTTTTAAGGGCAAGGTAAACGATATGCCTTATTATGAATACTACCATGCCATGGCAAGGATACGCTCCATTGAAGCGGGTGGTCACGGCTATGCGAAGGCTTATATGCATGCCGCTTTGTCTGATACGGAATAACTTAGGCAATATGCAAGAAAGAGGGCTCTCATAATGAGGAATATTGTTTTGATTTGTGCTGCCGGTATGTCTACCAGCCTGTTGGTGTCCAAAATGCAAAAAGCAGCCGAAGCCGCCGGATATGCCTGTGCCATTCGTGCCTATGGTATGGCCGAAGCGCCCAAGGTGATTCCGGATGCGGACATTACGCTGTTGGGACCCCAGGTGCGCTATGCACTGAACAAGCTGAAAGGGGAATACCCCGACAAAAAAATAGACGCCATTGATATGCGCCTCTATGGCATGGTGGACGGTGCCGGTGTATTAAAGCAGGCGCAAAAGCTGCTGGGGGATATCGGATAATGCAAATCGAAGATGTAGAAACTGTACTGTTTGAGTTGATTGCCCAGGTTGGTACCGCGCGCAGCTTGTATATTGAAGCTATACGGGTAGCGCGGGCTGGGAATATAACGGAGGCAGAACAAAAACTGGCGGAGGCCGGGCAAGCCTTTACAGAAGGTCACCGTATTCATGGTGATCTGATACAATGGGTGGCCTCCGGTGAGCATGAGCCGATTTTTCGGGATGATGGCCGCATTATGCTGCTTACCCATGCCGAGGATCAGCTGATGAGTGCCGAAACGTTCAGCATTTTGGCAGAGGAATTTGTCGAAATGCATCGGTCTGCCGACAAGGAGAACCGGTAAATGAAACAGACGTTGGCGGTAACGGAACAGCGCAACCCCAAAACCATGCAGCTTGATACCATGTCGGCATTGCAGATTGCGCAGATCATGAATGCCGAGGATGAAGGCGTTGCGGCAGCTGTAAAAACGGCATTGCCGCAGATCGCAATGGCAATAGATTTTGCTGCGGACAGCTTTGCCCAAGGAGGCAGACTGATCTATCTTGGGGCAGGAACATCGGGACGGCTGGGTGTATTGGATGCGTCCGAATGTCCGCCGACCTTTGGTGTGCCGGAGTCTATGGTAGTGGGACTGATCGCTGGTGGACGGCAGGCTGTTTGGCAAGCCGTGGAAGGCGCCGAGGACAGCTGCACCCAGGCAGAACGGGATCTGCGTGCCATACACCTGGCACAGGCTGATACCGTTGTGGGCCTGGCAGCCAGCGGCAGAACACCGTATGTTCTGTATGGGCTGCGGTATGCCAAAAACCTGGGCTGCAAAACGGCGGCAATCGACTGCAACCGCAAAAGTGCGATTGGGCAAGAAGCCGATACTGCGATAGAGGTCGAGGTGGGACCGGAAATATTAACCGGCTCTACCCGCCTGAAAAGCGGTACAGCGCAAAAAATGGTACTGAACATGATATCCACTGGGGCCATGGTGCGTTCCGGGTATGTGTACGAAAATTTAATGGTAAATCTGCAGGTCAGCAATAAAAAGCTGCAGGGACGCGCTGTGCGTATTGTGCAGCAGGCTGCTGGCTGTACGTCCCAGAAGGCAGAAACTTTATTGCAGCAGGCCAAAGGTGACGTAAAAACGGCAATCGTCATGCAGCTGCTGGGGGTGCCCTGTGACTCGGCTGAAAAATTGCTGAAGCAGAACGGGGGCAATATCCGCACGGCCGTGGAGGAAGCACGATGAAAACCGGGATATCGTTGTATTGCAGTACCCCAAGGGAAAAGAACCGGGCAATCCTGCAAAAAGCAAGGGCCGCCGGGGTGAGCTTGGCGTTTACCTCTTTGCAGATACCGGAGGAAGACCCGCAGCAAAAAAAACAGGCCGCCAGGACAATGATATCGGATTGCCGGGAGTACGGCATATGGCTTATGCTGGACATTGCAGCCGATACGGCTGCCTTGTTAGGCTGCCATGCGGTGGAAGAACTGGAGCAATGGGGGATTACGCATATCCGCTTGGATGATGGGTTTACACTGGCACAAACGGCAGAACTTTCCCATACCTTCCATATTGTAGGCAATGCGTCTACCATTGGGCAAAAGGACATGAACCAGTGGCAAAAGCTGGGGGCTGATATGACAAGGTTTTCGGCCTGCCATAATTATTACCCCAAGCCCTGGACCGGGTTGAGCCTGCCTCAAGTGCAGGCAATAAATCGTCAGCTGCACGCCTATGGGCTGGAAACGATGGCCTTTGTACCCGGCGATGCCGAATTGCGCGGTCCGCTGCATGAGGGACTGCCAACCATAGAAAACCACCGCGAAGAACGAAACCATGTATTGAAAAATGCATTGGAGTTGTACAGCGCTGCCGATTGTGATATTGTATTACAGGGTGACCCTGACATGTCGGATGCGGCGTGGGAACAATGGAAGGCTTTGGCAGGTAACGAACTGCTGTTGGAGATTGATCTGCCGCAGGAGTTTGAATATCTGTACGGAACCGTCCACCATGACAGACCGGATGCCAGCGAATATGTTTTTCGATCTGTAGAATCCCGCCGTGTATGCCCCTTGGCAGGATTGCCGCCGACAGAACCGAAACCACGGCCTGCCGGAAGTATCTGCCTGAGCAACGACGCCTTTTTGCGGTACCGGGGTGAGCTTGAAATTACACGCAAGGATTTACCGCCGGATGCCCGCGTTACGGTGATTGGCCGCCTGACACCGCAGCAGTTGGCCCTGTTGCAGAAGCTGCCGCCTTTTATGGCAGTGCGGTTTGTGCCTAAAAAAAACAATAGTTCATCAAAAATTTGAACCTCATTATGTATTGCTAAGAAATCCCCTGCGTGACACTGAACCCGACCTATGATAGGGAAGCACAAACCAAAACTGTTTGGCGTAAAGAATACAAACGGTATCCCGCGGGAGGTGTTTGAGCGTCTGCGCCGCAACGGAAACTACCTTTGGCTGACAGTGGATAAAATGGCCGATTTGGGACGCAGTGTGGATACAGACCTGGTCAACCCGCTGACCTACCGCCCAATGACGGGCTCCACCAGCGGCGGGGCTGTTAATTAAAGGGTGTCACGGACCTATGCATCGGCACGGACGGCGGCGGCAGTGTACTGGCCCCGGCCCTGGCGGCCTGTATGCCTGCTTTTATGGGCAACGGCATCGGCCTGCATGGCGGGCAGGGCCGCTCTACAGACGGGCTGCCTTTTACGGTAGGCTTGGGGGTAATTGGCCGCTATTTGGACGAGGTGCTGAAGGCGGCAGAAATATTGCACGGCGCATCGCTGCAAACGGGACCACTGCCTGCAAAGGTGATCGTGGCGATCCCGGCACCGGGCTGTATGCTCTTGCCGGGCGGCGGAGATGCAAACGCTGTGCTGCGTACCTATTTGGAGAAGCTGCCGGCAGGGCCAATTACATGGCAGTGGAAGGAAGTAAACTGGCAAGCCCCTTATGACCGTGCAGCACTGAGCCGCCAGTTACAGGAACAGATACAGCAGAACCCGGAGCAGTTGTATCTTTCGTTTGAAGGGCCTATCGATGTATTTTCAGCCGATGAAACGATCCCCCGTGCCTTTGGTGGTACAGCGCCGGGGTGTGTGGCCGGCGTAAACGGAAAAGCTTTTGTAAAGGTTGCCAACCCCTGCGGCTGCAGTGGCTTTGCCTTGCCAAGCGACCAGTTGGCCGCCGGGTTTGTGCTGCTGTGCCCGCCGGGAACCCAAACACTGCCCGCCGCCTGCCTGTTGGCCAATGCTTTGATGCAGGCGGCACCCTGGCCGGATATGTTTGCCCGTTATTATCTGCGTCGGGAAAAGTTTTGCGAACCCTTTGAGCTTCAATAAGAAAACGAAAAGACGGATGGAGTGTTTCCAGCCGTCTTTTTTGCAGAGAAAATGATTACTTTTTAGGCATTAAATAGGTTAAAATAAAGTCATAACTCCAATAAACATAATCTTTATCAGAATGATCACTGTTACCAGAAGACATTAAAAACACCTTTCCATAATGATTGGCATCAAAGGCAGTGTCATCACGCTGGGATGTTTTGTGATATTGACAATATCATTCTATTTCTATGTAGGGGCTTATCTGTGTCATTACGCACCTCGAACCTTTCGAAGTCCCACCAAAACCACTCTAGCATAAGGCCGAACAAATCCTCATCGCCAAAATAGCTGTACTCGTTGCACAGGTTCATCATCGTCCCATAATAGCAGGCAATCAACCACTTCAAGTCCTCCTGATTATGATTTTTAGCGCCCTTAAAGTGCTCATCAAAACTTTTCATTGCACCGTCACCCTTTTAATCCTTCCAACTTATTCGAAAGATGCCTCCGCTTACGGTAGGCGTTCGATACAGAGCAATCAATTTTCAAGGCGATCTTATCTATATCCAGCGCCAAGAGATACACCAGCAGTTCTTTTTCTTCCTGATTCAAACGCTGCAATTCCTGCTGAAGCGCCACTTCAATTTCCACTTTGCGGAACATTTCGGCAGCACGCTCATCTTGAGGCTCATCCAGAATATCATCAAGTGAAATCGTTACAATACGTTTCCTCTTATGGGCAGCATAGCGAATTGCGTGCCACTCCAGCCGCCGCGTAATGTACTTGGTGAAGCGCCCCTTCAGAACGCTATTCTCATTCACACACTTGCACGGTTAAGCACAACATTTCCATACAGGCGCATAGTATCGCCGTCTCTATTGTAAATCATCGCTTGTCCGATAATTTGTACTTTGAACTTTTAACGAGAATTTGTACAAATCAGGCATTCATTCAACCAAATCCGATTGAATTTCAGCAAGAGTTTGCTGTTCCTGACGGACTTTCTGTTCCTGCAAATTTACGTCTCGTAATTGTTCCATTAATTCATTGTGCGCGAACTGCTCGTACCTCTTTTACCAATTCTCTAAAATTCTCATCCTG
>ERZ791893.1294-NODE-1294-length-13313-cov-2.392216_pt1 | contig 13313 bp, 9 predicted proteins | sample MGYA00510154_ERZ791893 | MGnify/ENA primary metagenome ERZ791893 (study PRJEB30046, sample SAMN00792068) | human gut metagenome | study: EMG produced TPA metagenomics assembly of the A metagenome-wide association study of gut microbiota in type 2...
CCTCTTGGGGCCCGGCCGACCGGGGTATGGGTAGTGTCAGCTGAAATGACAACGTAGTTGCGAATACACTCGATCTCGGTCTCGACCTCGATCTCACCAGCGCTGTAAGCCATCAAGCCTTCCTAGTTGCTAGAAGCTAACAGCTGGAAGCCCCCGCCTGTTCGCACGACACTCAACCACATGACAGCCGTCCGTTCGGACGCGGTCTATCCGCTATTTTCTCGATTCCGGCAATAAAAAAACGCTGCAAAACGCAGCGTTTTTTCGAGGTTCTCAAACCTTCAATGTTCCCACAATTTCGTTGATGTCCTTGACTCCGTTCTTGTCGCACCATTCATCCATTTCCCGTACGATCCGTTCCATGGCGGTGGGGTCGGCGAGGTTCGCGGTGCCTACCTGGACGGTGGAGGCGCCGGCAATCATGAATTCGATGGCGTCGGTGCCGGTCATGATGCCACCAAGGCCGCTGACGGGGATGGAGAGGGCTTTCGCCACCTGCCATACCATGCGGAGGGCCACGGGCTTAATGGCGGGGCCCGAAAGGCCGCCGGTGATGTTGCCCAGGATGGGGCGGCGGGTGCGGAGGTCGATGGCAATGCCCATCAGGGTATTGATGAGGGACACGGCGTCGGCGCCGGCCTGTTCAACGGCTTCGGCGATGGAGACCACGTCCGTCACGTTCGGCGACAGTTTCACGATCACCGGAAGGGTGGTGGCTTCTTTCACCGCTTTCGTGACAGCGGCGGCCTGGTGGTAGTCGGTGCCGAAGGCGGCGCCCCCTTCTTTTACGTTGGGGCAGGAAATGTTGACTTCCAGGGCGGAAATGCCGGGGACCGTCAGCATCTTTGCACATTCAGCGTATTCTTCCACGCTCTTGCCTACCATGTTCGCAATGAACACAGTGGGAAGCTTTTTCACTTCCGGCAGGTAGTGCTCGATGAAGTAGGGAGCTCCAGGGTTTTCAAGGCCGATGCAGTTCAGCATGCCCGATGTGGTTTCCGCAATGCGGACCCCTTCATTTCCCTTCCAGGGCGTGGGGGCCAGGCCCTTGCCGGAGATGGCGCCGATTTTGTGGTAATCGATGTAATCCGCCAGTTCCAGTCCAAAGCCTACGGTGCCGGAGGCGCCGATGACGGGGCTCGCCATGTGCATACCGAGGAAATTGACAGAGAGACTACTCATAATACAACCTCCTCTGCATTGAATACGGGTCCGTCGGCGCAGACTTTATAGTGGCCCTTGCCGTCTTTCCGGTCGCATACGCAGCCCAGGCAGGTGCCGATGCCGCAGCCCATGCGCCGTTCCATGGATACTTCGCAGTATACCCCGGCGTCTTTGGCCATCTGGGCAGCAGTTTTCATCATGATGCCCGGTCCGCAGACACAGGCCCCTGCCGAAGAGTTCCGGCAGGACGGACACGGAGAATCCTTTGATGCCGTAGGAGCCGTCGTCGGTGGTGACAATCATCTGCCGCACGGTTTTCGGGAACAGGTCTTTCCAGAAGACCTCTTCCTTATTCCGTCCGCCAATGACTACGGTCATCTGCTTCGGCTTCGCCACCCGGGACATGAAGAGGATCGGCGCAATGCCTACGCCGCCGCCAATGCCTACGATGTGGTCTTTATCCATGGAGAAGGAGGTGCCCAGGGGTCCCAGGCAGTCAATGGTGTCCCCCACTTTCAGGTGGGACATGGCGTCGGTGCCTTTCCCTACGATGCGGTAAATGATTTCCACCCGTCCCTTGCCGGGGTTCGTGCCGGCGATGGAAATGGGACGGCGGAGAATGTACCGGGGGTCATTCACTTTCACATGGACGAACTGCCCCGGTTTCGCCTCTTTGGCGATTCTGGGAAGCTCGATCTGCATGAGCCAGATATCCGGGCCCACGTGGTCGTGGACACGGATGATTCCTTTTTCTACAAAACCTGACATGTCATTTCTCCTTCACATAGTCCTGGATGGCTTCTACATGGTGTTCGGCGCCGCCGGTGGATGCCATGACGCGGAGCACTTCTTTTGCCGTATCCAGGGAGGTAATGCAGGGGATGGCCAGTTCCACCGCGATACGGCGGAGGTCGTAGCCTTCCTGCTCGATCTGGCTGCCGTAGGAAATGGTATTCAGTACCATGTCTACTTTGCCGGACTTCAGGTACTTCTCGCAGTTTTCCCCTTTTTCATGGATCTTCTTGATGATTTCCACGGGGATGCCGAGGCTCTGGAAATAGGCGCCGGTGCCGGAGGTGCAGATGAGGTGGTACCCCAGTTTCACGAAGCCCTTCGCCAGTTCTGCGGTTTCCGGTTTATCCCGGTCGCTGACGGTGATGAGTACGTTGCCGCCGGCCGGAACCATGAGGTTTGCTGCCACTACGGCCTTATAGAGGGCTTCCTGGTAGGTGTGGCCGATGCCCATGACTTCGCCGGTGGATTTCATTTCCGGTCCCAGTTTGATTTCCACAAGGCCCAGTTTGGAGAAGGAGAATACCGGTGCCTTGATGGCCACGTATCCCTTGTCCGGGCAGAGGCCCAGGGGCAGGCCCAGGGATTTCAGGGATTCACCCAGGGCTACCCGGGTGGCGTATTCCACCATGTTGATGCCGGTGATCTTGCTCATGAAGGGCACTGTACGGCTGGCGCGGGGGTTTACTTCGATGACGTAGACCTTGTCGTTTACCACGATGAACTGGATATTCACGAGGCCCTTTACGTTCATGGCGCAGGCGATGTCCTTCGTGTACTTCGTCAGAGTTTCAATGGCTTCTTTGGACAGGTGCTGCGGCGGGTACACGGCAATGGAGTCGCCGGAATGGACGCCGGACCGTTCAATCTGTTCCATGATGCCCGGAATGCAGACATCCACGCCATCGGAGATGGCATCGATTTCCACTTCCCGGCCTACCATGTACTGGTCGATGAGCACCGGGTGTTCATGGGAAGCTACCACCGCTTCTTTCAGGTACTGCCGGAGTTCGGACTGGTCATAGACAATCTGCATGGCCCGGCCGCCTAATACGTAGCTCGGACGGACGATCAAAGGATAGGAGAGCTCTTCGGTCTTCTGCATGGCTTCTTCCACGCTTTCCACGAGGCAGCCCTTCGGACGGGGGATGCCCAGCTGGCCGCAGAGGGTATCAAACCGTTCCCGGTCTTCCGCCATGTCAATGGATTCGTTGGAGGAGCCGATGATGCGGATGCCCCGCTTTGCCATGGGGGTAGCCAGGTTGATGGCGGTCTGGCCGCCGAACTGGCAGATAACCCCTTCCGGTTTTTCTTTATTGATAACTTCCATCACGTCTTCTTCCGTGAGCGGTTCGAAGTACAGGGAATCGGAGGTGTCGAAGTCGGTGGATACGGTTTCCGGGTTGTTGTTGATGACGATGGATTTCTTCCCCGCCTTCCGGAGGGCCCAGGAAGCATGGACGGAGCAGTAGTCGAATTCAATACCCTGGCCGATGCGGATAGGACCGGAGCCGAAGACTACGACGGAACCCTTGCCCTGGGGCTTGACTTCATCTTCCGCGCCGTAGGTGGAATAGTAGTAAGGCGTATGGGCTTCGAATTCTGCGGCGCAGGTATCGACCATCTTGAAGTCCGGATGGAAATCGAGCTTCTTCTTGAAGTTCTCCACTTCCTTCACCGTGACTTCGGCGAAATGGGCGATGGCTGCATCTGGCATCTGGATCCGCTTCGCAGCCTTCAGGGTTTCTTCGGTGAGCCCTTCCTTCAGGAGGCGGCGCTCCATCTTGATGATGTTCTGGATCTTGTAGATGAAGAACAGATCGATTCTTGTGATGCGGTTGATTTCTTCCGGTTCGATGCCACGGCGCAGGGCTTCAGCCACTACGAAGATCCGTTCATTATCGATACGGCGGAGGAGGCACCGGATATCGTAGAGGGACTGGTTGTCCAGTTTCTTCAGGTGCAGGTACCCCTCTCCCACTTCCAGGGACCGGAGGGCCTTCAGGAGCGCCCCTTCCAGGGTGCGGTCCAGGGCCATGACTTCGCCGGTGGCTTTCATCTGGGTGCCGATTTCCCGGTCCGCCAGGGTGAATTTCTCAAAGGGCCAGCGGGGGAACTTGCAGACCACGTAGTCGATGGATGGTTCGAAGCAGGCTTTCGTATTGCCGGTGATGGCGTTTGTGATTTCGTCCAGGTGCATGCCCAGGGCCACTTTCGCTGCCACCTTCGCAATGGGGTAGCCTGTGGCTTTCGATGCCAGGGCGGAGGAACGGCTGACGCGGGGGTTCACTTCGATGACGTAGTACTGGTTCGTCTTCGTGTCCAGGCCGTACTGCACGTTGCAGCCCCCTTCGATCTGGAGGTACCGGATAATGTCGATGGACGCGGTGCGGAGCATCTGGTACTGGCCATCGGTCAGGGTCTGGGTAGGCGCCACGACGATGGAGTCACCGGTATGGACGCCGACAGGGTCGATGTTTTCCATGGCGCAGACGATGATGCAGTTGTCGGCGCTGTCCCGCATGACTTCGAATTCGATTTCCTTCCAGCCGGCGATGGACCGTTCTACGAGGATCTGGTTAATGGGGGATAATTTAATGCCGCGGTTAGCGATTTCTTCCATTTCATAGCGGTCATGGGCGATGCCGCCGCCGGTGCCGCCTAAGGTGTAGGCCGGACGGATGATGACGGGGTAGCCGATTTTATCGGCAAAGGCCACGGCCGGTTCCAGTTCTTCGAAAATTTCGGATTCCGGCACGGGCTGGTGGATTTCTTCCATGGCTTCCTTGAACAGTTCCCGGTCCTCCGCATGTTTGATGGCATGGAGGGAAGAGCCAAGCAGTTTTACATTGTATTTTTCAAGGACCCCGGCGTCGGAGAGCTGGACTGCCATATTGAGGCCCACCTGGCCGCCAAGGGTAGCCAGCAGGGCATCGGGCCGTTCTTTCTTGATGACTTCTGTCACAAAGGGCAGGGTAATCGGTTCGATGTAGACCCGGTCTGCAATGTCCACGTCCGTCATGATGGTGGAGGGGTTGCTGTTCACCAGGACCACTTCCACTCCCTCTTCCCGGAGGGACCGGCAGGCCTGGGTGCCGGCGTAGTCAAATTCCGCCGCCTGGCCGATGACGATAGGGCCGCTGCCGATGACAAGAACTTTTTTCACGTCTTTATTGATCATTTTTTGAATTCCTCCATGGCCCTGGTAAATTCTGCGAACAGATAGAAATTATCCTTCGGTCCCGGAGAAGCTTCCGGATGGTACTGCACTGCCTGGATGGGGAGTGTCTTGTGGCGGATGCCTTCGATGGTGCCGTCGTTCACGCTCCGGTGGGTCACTTCGATGCAGTCCGGCAGGCCGTCGTCAGAAATGGCGTAGCCGTGGTTCTGGCTCGTAATGTATACCCGGCCGGTGCGAAGGTCCTTCACCGGATGGTTGGCGCCGCGGTGGCCGAAGGGCAGCTTGAATGTGTGGCCGCCAAGGGCGGTGGCCAGCATCTGGATGCCCAGGCAGATACCGAAAATCGGGCGCTGTCCGATGAGTTTCTTCACCGTGTCCACTACATAGGGCACGTCCTTCGGATCCCCGGGTCCGGGGGAGAGGAAAATGCCATCGGGATTGATGGCCATCATGTCTTCCGCCGAGGTATGGGCAGGGAATACGTGGACCGTGCAGTCATTGGCTGCCAGGCTCACGAGGATATTCTTCTTCAGGCCGCAGTCCAGGAGGGATACCTGGTACTTGCCGTTTCCGTAGGTATAGGGGTAAGCCGTGGTGACCCGTTCCACCTGGTCCCGGTGGAGGGGCTTTGCCAGCTCTCCTTTAATGAAATCGTCGCTCCGTTCGGCGCTGACGATGACCGCCTTCATGACGCCCTGGGTGCGGACCATGCGGGTCACCGCACGGGTGTCCACATTGTAGAGGCAGGGTACATGGTAGCGTTCAATGAAATCCGTAATCTTTTCTTTGCATTCCCAGTTGCTCGGGTGTTCCGCAATCTGGTCCAGCACGTAGCCCGCAGCGGCGGGTTTCCTGTTCTGCATGAACAGGTCGTTGGCGCCGTAGTTGCCGATGAGGGGATAGGTAAGGGTCAGAATCTGCCCTTCATAGGAGGGGTCCGTAAAGCATTCCTGATAGCCCGTCATGCCGGTATTGAATACCAGTTCCCCCAGCCCTTCCACAGAGCCGAGAAGATCTCCTTCAAAACGGGCGCCGTTTTCCAGAACCAAGAGACCTTTCATTTCAGCACCTTTCCTTCTTTCATAACGATTTCCCCATCCACCACTGTGAGGACAGCCTTGCCTTTAAGGGTGAGGTTTTCATAGGGGGTGAAGAGAGACTTTGTATAGAGGTCTTTGCCGTGAACTGTCCATTCTTTGTCCGGGTCGAAGACCGTAATATCCGCCGGAGCCCCTTCTTCCAGGACACCGCCGGTGATGCCCAGCAGTTTTGCGGGGTTCACGCTCATGAGTTCCACGATCCGGTCCAGGGTGAAGCCATTTTCATGGTACAGGACGGTGAGTGTGGAGGCCAGGGATGTTTCCAGTCCTGCGATACCGTTGGGAGCGCAGTTGAAGGGCACATCCTTTTCTTCGTTGCAGTGGGGCGCATGGTCTGTCATGATGGCATCGATGGTGCCGTCTTTCAGTCCTTCGATGAGGGCCTTCCGGTCATCTTCCGTCCGGATAGGAGGCGCCATCTTGAAGGCGGTTTCGTAGTTTTTCAGCCATTCATCGGTGAAATAGAGGTGCTGCGCCGTTACTTCGGTGGAGCAGTTCACCCCTTTCTTCTTCGCTTCCCGGATGAGGTCCACCGCCTTGCCGCTGGATACGTGGGCAATGTGAATGTGGCATCCCGTAAGTTCGGAAAGGAGCAGGTCCCTGGCTACGGCGATGTTTTCGCCGGCCGCCGGACGTCCGGTGACGCCCATGGCATAGGAAACCTTTCCTTCGTTCATGAAGCCCTGGCCGCACATGGTCATATCTTCCGCATGGTCGATGACCATCTTGTGCAGCATGTCGGCGTATTCCATGGCCCGGCGCATGAAGTTTGCGCTTTCCACGTAGTGGCCGTCATCGGAGAAGGCCACAGCCCCTTCGGCAGCCATGTCTCCCATTTCGGAGAGCTGCTTTCCTTCCAGGTTCTTGGAGACGGAGCCGATGACGCTGACCTTCACCACTCCCACTTCATCTGCCCGGCGCAGCACGTCCCTAATGACAGCGGCGTTATCGATGACAGGCTTCGTGTTGGCCATGGTGGCCACGTGGGTGATACCGCCGGCTGCAGCGGCCTCTGTACCGGTGTGGATGTCTTCCTTTGCTTCCTGTCCCGGTTCCCGAAGATGTACGTGCATATCGATGAGGCCCGGCGTTACGATGAGGCCTTTCGCATCAAAGACTTCCGCATCCCCTGCGGGGGCCAGGTTCTTCCCCATTTTCAGGATTTTTCCGTTTTCAACGAGAATATCTCCCACCTCGTGCTGGTGTTTGGCAGGGTTTACGATGGTTCCGTTTTTAATTAAGAGCATCAATGTCTTTTCCCTCCGTCAGTGTTAAATATTCCAGTGCCATACGTACGGCTACGCCGTTTCTCACTTCTTCCTGGATCCAGGAAGATTCATCGTAGGCCACATCATATCCGATTTCAATGCCCCTGTTCATGGGACCGGGGTGGATGACTGCCACGTCCGGTTTGCAGAGGGCGAGGCGCTTCTTATTGATGCCGAAGAGCCGCGCGTATTCCCGGGTGGTGGGGATGAAGCCCGCAGCCGCCCGTTCCAGCTGGATGCGGAGGATGTTGATGGCATCGGCATCTTTCAGTGCCGTTTCCAGGTCATCGTCCACGATGCAGCCCATGGATTCCAGTTCCTTCGGAACCAGGGTGCGGGGTCCCACGAGGTGTACTTCGGCTCCCAGTTTCGTGAAGCCGTAAATGTCGCTTCTCGCTACCCGGGAATGGAGGATATCACCGATGATGACATACTTCATGCCTTTGATATTCTTCCCTGCTTCCTTCAGGGTAAAGAGTTCCAGCAGGGCCTGGCTGGGATGGGCGTGGGCGCCATCGCCGGCATTCAGGACCACCGGCACCTTCACCTTCGGACTCATCACTTTGGATGCAAAAAGAGCGGCCCCCTCTGACGAATCACGAATAATCACTGCATCCACTCCCATAGCGGAAACGGTAAGCAATGTATCTCGCATGCTTTCACCTTTCGTCATCGAGCTGCCGCTCTTTGTAATATTAATAACATCGGCTCCCAAATACTTACCGGCAAGCTCGAAAGAACTGCGTGTTCTGGTAGATGCTTCGGAAAACACTGTTACAATGGATTTTCCTCTGAGGAAATCTTTCTTCTTGTTACCTGAAAGCACAATCTTTTTCATTTGTGCTGCTACTTGAAGGATCCGTTCAATTTCTTCGGCTGTAAAATCTTTCAGTCCAAGAACCGAACGACCTTGTAGTGAAATCGCGCTCATGCCGGCCTCCTGTAAAAATACCATCAAAATAGTTATCTCTATAATCATAAAGGGAATGGTCCCCTTTTTCAATAGACAGTAAATTAAAATTCCCTAATAGTGCCGATCCCTTTTTCTGTGAAATCCCCCTTTCTTCTTCATGGGTATGATTCATATTTATTTTATCACAAAAAGAGGATTTAAATTTTTCTTAATGATATTATAGAATAATTCTCTAGCCCCAGAGCCCCGTATCCGTGGGCTTTCCGGGGCGCGGAAGCAAAGGCCTTCCCGGCGCCCTGTTTTTGACTTTTGTTCAATTTAAGTCTACAATACAGGTAGAAAGAGCGGTTTTCTTCCATGGTTTTATCAGGGAAAGGCAGGTTGATTCATCATGTTAAGTTTCAAAAAGATTCTCGTTCCCTATGATGGTTCTTCCTACGCGAAAAAGGCTCTGGCCACCGCGGCAGATCTGGCGCTCCTGATTCCGGGAGCAAAGCTCTTCATCGCCACCGTCACTCCGGCTGAGGAGCCAAAGGAAAAAGTACGGCTCACCTCGGCCTCCGCCGATGACACGCCGAAGAAGAACCCCGGCACCGTGCTTCTGGAAGAAGCGGAAGCGCTCCTCCCGAAGGGTGTACCCCATGAAACCATTCTCCGCGCCGGCGATGCGGGGGATGAACTGGTAACCCTGACGCTTCAGAAAGAATTCGACCTCATCGTCATGGGCAGCCGCGGCCGGGGCGCTCTGAAGAGCCTGCTCATGGGTTCCGTCTCCAGCCATCTGGCAAGTAATTCGAAATGCACCATTATGATTGTGAAATAGGGTAGTCACAAAAGGGGCCCGGGAAAATGAACTCATTTTTCCCGGGCCCCTTTTTATGAGATGGAGATTGAGGTCGAGATTGAGGGAATCCACCTGCGGCGCTGGCGTGGGTACGGTTGGAGTCACCGGGACCGGGGCTTTGAGCCTTTAGCCTTAGGCCTTGAGCTGGCCAGGCCCTGCGGGCCGGGTGACGGGTGGCCATGTGGCATGCATACCCGCGGGGGCTTCTAGCTTCTAGGGAAGCCCCCATACGAACACACGACGTTTAGCCACATATTCCCCCACGCGGGCGCATGGTGCTCTCTTACTACTCCTCCCCGTCCGATACTTTGACAGCCGCTTCGATGACTCTGGCGAAGGCTTTCGGGATTTCTTTTTCCGTCAGCCGTTCTCCCAGGGCCCGGCCGATGATGACTCCCTTATTTCCGTAGAGCCAGGCGAAGTAGTAAAATTCCAGGGCCTTTTCATTCCGGGGGTTAATATTTTTCAGCTTCGTCGGCGGGTAATAGCCCTTGGGAAGCCCCAGCTTGGCCCCGGCTTTCTTGATGAGGGACGCATTCACCGCATCCCCCGCCTCTTCCACGTCTCCGATGACCTGGTCCAGCAGTTTCCGGCTCCGGGCAGCCATGCAGGCTTTCACCACGTCCATTTCATAGCAGATGTAGTCCGTATAGAATACGTGGGGCGACTGGGACCGCTCGGCCATCACGTCCCGGTCGTAGAGGCACACCGAGGGGATATGGAAGCGCCGCACCAGCTGGGAAATCTTGGAAATGGAACTTTCACCCCGGGCATTGATGAGGCAGATGCCATGGTAATCGAAATTGACGCCCAGGGTCCTGGCGAAGTAGGCAAAGGAGCCGTACTCCGTCTCCCCTTCCACCAGGATGGTGCACTTGGAATAGAGGGCTTCCTTCACTTCCGGGAAATGCATGATCAGGTGTTTTTCGATTTCACTGTTAAAATGGAAAGAGGCTCCGCAGGCGGCCTGGACTTTCTTTTTGTCGTCCCAGTACATGCGGATGATCTGGCGATAGTCATTCACCAGGGCATCGGTGGAATGGGTGACCACGAAGAGCTGGCCATTGAGGCCGTCGATGCCGAGAAGATTCTGCACCAGCCTCAGGAAGAAGGGCTCTTCGTTATTCAGGATGGACCGGGAGAAGGCCAGCATGGCCCGCTGGAGGTAGGGGTGCAGGTGGAGCTCCGGTTCATCGATGCTCACCGTCACCGGCAGGAACCGGCGTCCCTTTTTGTCGGTGATGACCATGGTGTCGAAGGAAATGGCCCTGCTTTCCTTTTTGTCCAGCATTTTGATGAGGAACGCAATGCCTTCGGCAATCATGAGCTTAATGGTGGAATCGTAGGATGTGCCTGCCGCAAAGGGCTGGAAGATTTCATTAATCAGGAGCAGCGCCGCCTTGTGGGGATCATTTTCCGGCAGTTTCAGATGGAATCCCCTCTTATCCAACAGGGTCTCCACTTCCTTCACCGTCTCCGGCCCCGTGGACAGGTACCCTTCGAAAATGGAAAGGGTCTTCACCATGTCCCTTTCGGACAGCATGTTTCTCGGTACTTCGTCCAGGGCAAAGTCAATATAAAAGAGGCAGCGCACGTACTCCAGGGGAAGCAGGGTGCCATCGTCCTTATTGTACAGTTTCGGCACCACTTCCCGGATGGACTGTTTCAGCTCCAGGTGGGCTTTGTCCGTAAGGCCATCGTCGGCGGAGGACAGGGTCATCTCGATCCGGATGGGCCGGTCAGGATCCATGAAATCGTTTTCCTTGAACCCGTAGCCATGGGTGGCATATTTCAGGAGGGTGAGAAAATTACTTTTCCCGATGTTGTTGTCCCCCACAATATAATTCACCCGGCTGTCGAAATGAAGTTCCACATGGCGGAAGGTCCGGTAATTTTCCACCACCATATCTGAAATAAACATGGCGCTCCCCCTTTCACTGCATGTATCTGTATGTATTATACCATTTTGGGAGCTGCGCCAGCGGCCAAGGCTATGGACTTCGTCAAGACAGTGACTTCGCCAGGGTCCTGCGCAGCAAGGCTAAAACTTCGCTTGGGCATAAGGAAAGAAATACGGATTCAAGCCTGCATCTGAGGGAAACGGCCGCAGGCTTGAGTCCGTACATATTTTCTTGGGTCCAGACGGCAGCCTTTGCTCTGGCCAAAGGCCACAGCCATGCCGCAGGCAGGGCCTCGGCCAAAAGCCGCTGTCCCTTCTTCACTCACGCTTTCTCGAAGGGATCGTCTTCGGGGTTCCGGTTGTTCAGGATGGAGTCCAGTGTCTTCATGGGACACATGGAACCGCACATGGTGCAGGTGGCTTCATCTTCGGGGATGGAGCTTTCCCTGTATTTTCTGGCCTTTTCCGGATCGATGGCCAGGGGAATCATTTCTTTGAAGTCCACTTTCCGTCTTGCCCAGCTCATCTTTTCATCCCAGAGGGCTGCGCCCTTCACTCCCTTGGCCAGGTCCGCCGCATGGCAGGCAATTTTGGAAGCCACGATGCCTTCATGGACATCATCCAGGTCCGGGAGACGGAGGTGTTCCGCAGGTGTCACGTAGCAGAGGAAGTCGGCGCCACAGGCAGCGGACAGGGTGCCGCCGATGGCGGCGGTGATATGGTCATAGCCCGGTGCAATATCGGTCACAATGGGTCCCAGTACGTAAAGCGGTGCACCGTGGCACAGTTTCTTGGCAATTTCCACGTTCATCCGGATATCGGAAACCGGCATGTGACCCGGACCCTCTACCATGACCTGGACTCCGGCTTTCCTTGCCCGAAGGACGAGTTCTCCCAGGTTAATGAGTTCGGAAATCTGGATGGCATCGGTGGAATCATGGCCGCTGCCGCTGCGGCATCCATCGCCCAGAGACAGGGTGACATCGTATTTCTTCAGCAGTTCCAGGAGCCGGTCGAACTGTTCGTAGAAGGGATTTTCCTTGCCGTGCATGTACATCCAGGCAAAGAGGATGGAGCCGCCCCGAGAGACAAGGTTCGTGATTCTTTTATTTCTCATGATATGCTTTGCCGTTTCCCGGTTGAGGCCGGCATGGATGGTCATGAAATCTACGCCGTCCTTCGCATGCTTTTCGACAACGGAGAAGAGGTCATCGGCGGTCATGTCCTTCAGCCCTTTATGAAGGACCCCTTTCACGTCGTACATGGGAACCGTACCGATGGCGGAGGGGCTGTTCTTCACGAGCCATTCCCGGAAAGGCGCCGTTTCCCCATAGCAGGACAGGTCCATAATGGCTTCGGCCCCCATTTTCCAGGAAAGCTCTGCCTTTGCCTGTTCCGTGTCGTAATTGCAGACGTCCGAGGAAATCCCCAGGTTCACGTTCATCTTCGTCCGGAGTCCCTTACCGATGGCGTAGGGATGGATGGATTTGTGGTAAATATTGTGGGGCAGCACGATGGTGCCTTCCGCAATGCCCTGGCGGATAAATTCTTCCGTCACTCCCTCTTCCCGGGCTGCTGTCTTCATTTCCTCTGTAATAATCCCATTTCTTGCTGCTTCCAGCTGTGTCATAGTGCCTCCTGTAAAAATGCAAAATAAAAAGAGCCCCCGCTGGGGACTCTCAAAGCCAAATCTTCCTGCTTCCTTCCGTCGGTATGATCCGCATCAAGTTCAAAGGGTCGGATTGCTCCTCTCAGTCCTCACTCCAGGACTCCCCCAGCATGAGCTTATTATACCATGGAAACAGAAAAGTGCCAAAGTGGGTATTATCGCATGTTTACGAACAGAGCCACCGGAAGCGGGGCTTCCAGCTGCCGGATATCATAAAAGACGTCCGGACTGCGTCGCTTTGATCCAAACTCACCAAATAAAAAAGTTGAAACATCTCGTTTCAACTGTAAATTCTATATGGTGCCGAGGACCGGAATCGAACCGGTACGAATCTCACGATTCGAGGGATTTTAAGTCCCTTGCGTCTGCCAGTTCCGCCACCCCGGCAGGTATATATATAAGGTTGTCATAGTTAAGATATGGAGGCGGCACCCAGAATCGAACTGGGGATAAAGGTTTTGCAGACCTCTGCCTTACCGCTT
>ERZ791893.1297-NODE-1297-length-13249-cov-3.899955_pt1 | contig 13249 bp, 9 predicted proteins | sample MGYA00510154_ERZ791893 | MGnify/ENA primary metagenome ERZ791893 (study PRJEB30046, sample SAMN00792068) | human gut metagenome | study: EMG produced TPA metagenomics assembly of the A metagenome-wide association study of gut microbiota in type 2...
TAGGTGTCAGACCCCTGTCCCAAGTCTGGGACAGGGGTCTGACACCTATGTCCCATGCATGTATTATAGTAAATGTCGGAGGATTTGTACAGCACATCTGAATATTAGTATAATATTATGGCTCATTTACGAAAAAAGGCTCCGGCAATAATGCCAAAGCCTTTTCACTATATAATACAATTTTACCCCGCAATACTATTTCCCGTATAAAGCTGGTAGTATCTTCCCTTCTGCTCTATAAGGTCATCATGGGTTCCTCTCTCGATTATTCTTCCCTGCTCAAGAACCATTATACAATCACTGTTCTTTACGGTGGAGAGTCTGTGTGCGATGACGAAGGTTGTTCTGCCGTGCATGAGCTTATCCATACCATCCTGTACCATCTTCTCAGTTCTCGTATCGATTGAGGAGGTAGCCTCATCAAGAATGAGAACAGGCGGGTCTGCGATTGCTGCCCTCGCGATTGCGAGAAGCTGTCTCTGACCCTGGCTTAAGTTAGCACCGTCACCGGTGAGCATCGTGTTGTAGCCATCGGATAGCTTGGTGATAAAGCTGTCCGCGTTGGCAAGCTTAGCCGCCGCGTACACCTCCTCATCAGTCGCATCGAGCTTGCCGTAGCGGATATTCTCCATGACCGTTCCGGTAAAGAGGTGTGTGTCCTGCAAAACTATTCCGAGGGACTTTCTTAAATCGCTCTTCTTAATCTTGTTGATGTTGATTCCGTCGTAGCGGATTTTACCATCCTGAATATCATAGAAGCGGTTGATAAGATTGGTTATTGTCGTCTTACCTGCTCCGGTGGAGCCTACGAAGGCAATCTTCTGTCCCGGCTCAGCGAACATCTTTATGTTATGGAGAACTATCTTGTCCGGATTGTAACCGAAATCCACATCATCGAATACCACATCACCCTTCAATTCCTTGTAGTCGGTAATGCCTGTGTCCTTGTGATAGTGCTTCCAGGCCCACATTCCTGTACGCTTTTCGCTCTCCTTGATTGTACCGCCATCCTTGACTGCATTTACAAGTGTAACATATCCATCATCAACCTCCGGTGTCTCATCGAGAAGTCTGAATATTCTCTCACCACCTGCAAGAGCCATGATGATACTGTTAAACTGCATGCTCACCTGATTGATAGGCATGTTAAGGCTCTTATTGAAGGTGAGGAAGCTTGCAAGACCTCCAAGTGTAAAGCCGCCGACTCCGCCGAGTGCAAGCGCACCTCCGGCTATAGCTATGATAACGTAGCTGATGTTACCAATCTGGGCATTGATAGGTCCTAAGATGTTGGCAAATTTATTCGCATTGTAGGAGCTGTCGCAGAGCTCTTCGTTAATCTTGTCGAAGCGCTCCATGTTCTCCTCCTCATGGCAGAATACCTTTACGACCTTCTGACCACCCATCATCTCCTCAATAAAGCCGTTTACCTCACCCAGGTTCTTCTGCTGCTTTACGAAGTACTTTCCGCTCATTCCGGTAGCCTTCTTGGTGACAACGAGCATAAGACCTACAAGCACAAGAGTTAACAGTGTAAGCGGTATGTTAAGGATAATCATACTTGCCAGCACACCTATGATGGTGATTGAGCTGTTGATAAGCTGAGGGATACTCTGGCTTATCATCTGTCTGAGCGTATCAACATCGTTGGTGTAGATTGACATGATATCGCCGTGTGCATGTGTATCAAAATATTTTATAGGAAGGGACTCCATGTGTACAAAAATCTCATCCCTTAAACTTCTCATGGTTCCCTGTGTAACATAAACCATCATCCTTGTATTTACATAGGCTGCTATAACACCCACCGCATAGAAGCATGCCACTCTTATGATTGCGTGGAGCAGCTGCGTATAATCAGGTACGGTCTGCTGCATGAGCGGCATAATATACTGGTCAATAAGTGTTTTCGTAAACATGGTTCCCTGTATCGTAGAAAATACAGTGAGTACAATACATACAAGAACCACTATGCACTGCAGCAGATAATTCTTAGCCACAAAGCCTATTATTCTTTTAAATACCTTTCCAGGATTAGCGACTGTAGGCTTCGCTCCTCTTGGCGGTCTTCCTCCCATTGGTCCCGGCATTATGCTTCACCTCCGTTTTCATCAAAATCACCGCTGCCTCCGGTCTGTGACTCATATACATCGCGGTATATAGCGTTGGAAGCAAGCAGCTCCTCATGTGTTCCGATTCCGTTGATACGTCCGTTATCCATCACGATTATGCGGTCCGCACCCTGAACACTTGAAATTCTCTGTGCAATGATAAGCTTCGTTGTCTGCGCAATCTCCGTGGCAAATGCATGACGGATCTTCGCATCGGTTGCAGTATCAACAGCGCTTGTGCTGTCATCAAGAATAAGTATCTTAGGCTTCTTTAAAAGTGCTCTGGCAATACACAAACGCTGCTTCTGTCCACCCGATACATTCGTACCACCCTGCTCGATGTAGGTGTTGTACTTGTCCGGGAATTTCTCAATAAATTCATCAGCACATGCTAACCTACATGCTCTCATGCACTCCTCATCCGTGGCATTCTTATCGCCCCAGCGAAGATTGTCGAGTATTGTTCCTGAGAAAAGCACATTCTTCTGGAGAACAACGCTCACCTCATCACGAAGTGTCTCAATGTCATACTCTCTTACATCCCTGCCACCGACCTTTACACTACCTTCATCCACATCGTAAAGACGGCTTATAAGGTTCACAAGGCTTGACTTGGAGCTTCCGGTTCCGCCGATGATACCGATTGTCTCACCGGATTTGATTGTGAGGTTGATATCATTTAACACTCTCTTGTCGGCGCCCTTATTGTAGCCGAAATTTACATGTTCAAATACAATTTCTCCGTCCTTTACCTCATAGCAAGGGTTATCAGGATTGGTGATATCAGGCTTCTCCTCAAGCACCTCTGCGATACGCTTTGCACTTGCCACACTCATCGAAATCATTACAAATATCATGGAAACCATCATAAGGTTCATAAGAATTGTCATACAGTAGGACAGGAGGCTCATAAGCTTACCTGTTGTGAGCAGCACGCCGCCGGAGCCTACAATCATCTTCGCGCCGATCCAGCTTATAAGCAAGATACAGGTATATACCGTAATCTGCATAACAGGGTTGTTGTATGCAACCGTCTTTTCTGCTTTTACAAAAATCCTGTAGATATTGTTGCTGGCATTCTTGAATTTCTTCTTCTCATAATCCTCACGGACATAGGCCTTGACAACACGGATTGCCGATACATTCTCCTGGACACTCGCGTTCAGCTCATCGTACTTAGGAAATGCCGCATTGAAATACTTGGTCGCATGTCCTATGATGACGGCAAGAATACATGAGAGTATCACAAGCGCGATAAGATATATAAATGCAATGCGCGGACTGATGATAAATGACATTATCATCGCAAAGATTAAGCTCACCGGTGCCCTCATACACATTCTTAAGAGCATCTGGTATGTATTCTGTACATTTGTGACGTCCGTTGTAAGTCTTGTCACAAGTCCCGCTGTGCTGAACTTGTCAATGTTAGAAAAGGCGTAGGTCTGGATATTGTCAAACATACCCTTTCTGAGATTCTTTGCAAAACCTGTTGAGGCCTTCGCCCCATAAACACCACCCATGATTCCGGCAAACAATCCGACCATGGCAATCACTACCATGCAGCCGCCGACCATGAGTATGTAGCCCATATCACCCTTCTCAACACCGTTGTCGATAAGTGCCGAGAGCAGATATGGAATAAGCATTTCCATGAGCACCTCTAAAATCATAAAAAAAGGTGTCGCGATGGATGCCCTCTTGTACTCTTTTACATAAGCACCTAATGTCTTTAGCACTGTTCATCCTCCTTATTCATATCATTGATATTTTTTTTCATCTTCTCTATAACATTCAAAAAGACCTGTTTTTCCTCTTGTGTGACATTCTGTTCAAGCTCCTCGTGGAGCATATCGATGACGCGCACCGTAGCAGCGTGTGTCTCCTCGCCCTTCTGTGTGAGAACTATTTTCTTGCAGCGTCCATCATTATCGTCCGTGCGGCACACCAGGTAGCCCTTCCTCTCCATAAGCTGAAGTATATTGGTAACCGATGACTTGCCTATACCGAACTCCTCACCTATATCCTTCTGGTACACGTCCACATCCTTATGCCTGCTTAGATATCCAAGGATATGCCCATGCATTACCGTTACCTCGTCAAAGCCGGCCTCTACCAGCTTCTTTTTCAGCTGACGAAAAATAGTGTTGTCCATCTTCTTAATCTCGAACCCCAAATAGCGTTTCTTTTCCAACTCGTGCTCCTTTCCTCATGATGTGGCTTAGATAAAAACCCATACATAACGGACATAGTGCCATTATCTATAGCCCGGTTATCCGTTAAAAGCCTTAACCTTCAGCAAAAAACTGTTCGAGGTCGAACAGTTCAGTATCAAACTGTTCGACCTCGAACTATTATAGTTTTATTTTTTTTTAATGTCAAGAATTTTTTTCCATTGTTGGCTGTTTTCATCCCGCAGCATGCGTATCCTGTCGTGGTCGCTTATGCCGTCTCCTATCGGCTCAATCCTGTCCAATATATGCACGTCAAAATATCTTCTCTCCACGCCGCCTGTTTTTTTTCGCGCATAATGTTCAGTATCTCCTGCATCGCGGCAGGTTATAAAAAGAGGAAGAACAGGCACATTATTTTTCACGGCATAGTAAAATGCACCATTTTTCAGCGGTCGCGGTCTGTCATAGCCCCACCACTCAGACTGCTCCGGAAATACGAGGACACAGTCGCCTTTTCCAAGATAGTACGACACAGCACCGTTGAACCGTCTCACCAGCCTGTGTCCCCGGGGAAACGGCATTATACCGAACGCCCTCATGTACTCACCGAGCCGCCCCCTCCGATTGTTAAAATCCGCCACCATGACCTTGAGCTGCCGTCCCCGCAGCACACCACTCCTTTTGAGTGCCCATTCTACCACCAGTGCATCGAGCTTGTTTATGTGGTTACAAGTGATTATCATGCCATGATTATCTTCACCGCACTCTCCCTCACCCTCTTCGTAAAAGCTATAAATTCGCGTGCGGAATATGAAGCGGTTCACAATCCACATAAACGGCTTGATTATAAACGCGCGTATCAATGCCTGCCGGAACTTTAAAGCCCCCGTCGGAATATAAGGAAATTTTTCATCGACCGGAAGGCTGCTGCCGTAATCTACCGGGTCAAGATGTGCATTGAAATCCCCCCTTTTCTCCGCCTCCTTTATCTTCACAAGCACATCGGGTGTTGTGTATGCAAGCTTAAAATAATTCATCAATACTGCACCCTCCCAATTTTCTCCCAGCCTTTCGGATTCACGCCAAGCACCGCACGCCCCACGATGAGGATGTATTCCATGTAAAAAAATGGGTGCACCAGCATTAGGCACAGCTTATTAAACCATGACAGTCCGATATTTTTCCAGTCTGCAAGCACTGCCATCACGGACAGCGCAAAAAAAGTGGTATAGATAAGCATGAATGCCGCCGCTGCCTGCCATATTCTAAATGTAACCAGATTAAATACTGCCGCCACGGACAAGGTTCCGATGTATGCATACACAAGCCACAGCGACAATATATAATAATTATCGATAGAAGCCCTCACCCCGCGGCGTTTTAGAAGCTTGCGACAGTAGAGCCTGTCTGCAGCCACCATTCCTGTCATCCAGCGTGTTCTGCGCTTATTGGTGTCCGTATGCGATGGTGTCTCCTCAAGATACAGCTTCGCAAATGAATAGTGAAAGGTCTTTATCCCCTTGCACGCACAGTCGCGCTGTAGCTCCATGTCCTCCGTGAGCGTCTGTCTGTAAATCCAGCCGCCCCACTCCTCGACCAGATCTCCTCTTATAAGTATTCCCGTTGTTATCGGCATAGTGGTGAGCCCGAGTGCGCTCTTGTACCTGTTTCCGAGCTCATCTATAATCGGCCAGACCAGACCATTCTGACAGGTTATGGCATTTACCACTTTTTCTGAAGCGCTGTTTAAATAACCCATGCTATAATTTCCGACCAGCTTCCGCCCCGTTATCACCTGCGCCCCGCTTGCAAGCGCATCGTTCATATTTGCCAGGAAATCCACATCAAGCCGGCAGTCCGCATCGACGATTATATAACCATCATACTTCTTTCCCGCTGCCAGAATATGCCTTATACAGTAATCAAGACAGTCACCCTTGCTCTTCTGCGCCTCATCGACATACACCTTCGCACCAATCTCCCGCGCATAGCCAATCACCTCGTCGCGCGGATTTTTAACAACCACGTAGGTGTCGAACAGACTATAATCCGCACTATAGCTCTGCTCCTCTATGCTCTTAAAAAGCGGCAGAACCGCCCTGCCCTCATCACGCGCCGGAACAATGAGCGCAAAATGGTGCCTCTTTTCATCTGTCAGCCTCTTCTGCGGAAAAATCCACCAAAACCAACCAATCAGCCGCGGAAAATACAGTACCAGAAATATTATTGTAATAAAAATCAAAAAATTGTTTTCCATATATTATCCCCTTTTTAATCAGCTGCACTGCAAAATTTACATGCATATAAATGTTTTAAATATATTATCTAACATACAAATAAATTTGATTTCTCTGCCTCCCATAATCTATATATACCTAATCACTACGATGTTGGAGACAGAACATGCTCTGTAAACTTAGCGTGTTTAACGTATTATATTTTTTATCCTCTCATACTGCTCTAATATCTCATCGTGCGCATGGAGCTTATATATACTGTGCAGCTTCTCAATCTCCCAAGGTTTCACATTTACTGTGTGAATATACGGAAATATTCGGAGAGATTTGCAAAAATGCTGCAGCACGGTGTTTGGTCTATAACGCTTCTGCTCATTATATTTTTCGGGGAGAAAGAGCTTATTTTTACATACGCGGTTCAGCGCGGTCTGGTCGGGAAAGAACATTTTTCTCTCGCGGCACATTTTTCTCGCATTTTTAAATAAACCATTTTCACGACATCGCGGCATATTAAAAAGCAGCACGCCCGTGTTCATGTAATTATATTCAATAAACCATTTCCCGAAAAAATCCCTCACACCGGCTATCTCAAAATCAGATATACCCATGTTGTAAAGCGGCTCTATATCATCGCAGGCGACCACATCAGCGTCGAGGTAGAGAAGCCTGTTCACAAGAATGTCGTCCGCATACAGCCGCAGCATGGAATACGGCGTGTATACCGTGTCCTTATTGACCCAGCCGGCAAGCTCATTTTTAAAATATTGCGTTTTATCAATCAGCAAAACATGACTTTGCGGGCACACACCCGTCACAATATTCTCGATAATTCTCGCCTGCTGCCAGCATATCGGTGTGTAGTCCTCGCGCATATTTTCAAGCCCTGCGGTAAAAATGTAAATATTTAACTCGCCCTTATAATATTTTGTTATGGAAAGAACAGCTATCAGTATGCCGTCAAAGGCGCGTGAATTGCCGCAGAACAGGATATTCATGGGAGCCTCCTTAGATTAATAATTCAATCCGTTATCCGCAATCCGCTTTGTTGCTTTATAATAGTAAAATCACTTGTTCTTAATATATTCTACTTTCTCATAGGTGGAATTTTCACTGCGCGCCGTCATGGCATCGTGCACTTGATTTCGCAATTTCACGGCAGCTTGTCTTGGGTTTATTGTGGTGTCCGGATAGAAAGGTCCGTCAATATATATTGTGATTTTTGTTCTGAAAAGGTGTTTCTGATAAGTTATGGTAAAAGAAAATGCAGGGCGGTCATATATTACCGGATAACGGAAGGAGCTCTCGTTAAAAGGACGAATTCTCGTGTAATAAGGCCAGATATGTGCCTCGGGGTAAATAAAAACCGGGTGTCCCGTGCCGATGTAGTTCTCAAGCTCCCCAAGGAAATTTTTCATGCCCCCGAGCTTATTAGGTATCGGAAAGGCGCCCAGCATCTCCATGATATTTTTTGTGCCATAGAGGGAGACATTGTCCGGATGTGCCAGTATGATGGCTTTCCTCGGGAAGCTTATGCATGCCGGAATGTAACCATCCCCCGGGATCTGGGTATGATTTCCATAAAAAAATGCCGGCCTGCACCTCCCATCACCGCCATCCCGTAGTCCGCACAGCTTATCCTTCCCCTCTATCCTCATGCAGAACCGGAGCTTCATGTATATAAAGGCAGCCGGAGTCATTATTATGTGATACAGCACCCACGCAGCCACCTTCCACAGCCTTCCGTGGCTGTAGCGGTAATTTTCATCGACAGTTATCGTGTTCCTCTTTATGCCGGAAAATTCATCCTCCAGCTCATTGTCATAGTAATATACTTTTCTGTGCTTCATGAGGAATATTATTTACATAAAATATTCAATTTATTCTATATGTCTGATGACATTCTATGATTTGCAAAATGCATAAGTTAAATCATTTTTTTTCGTTCACCATATTCCTTTGGCAATTTACCCGACCATGTCTGACAAATTGATGCAAACTAATATTTACAATCCCCATCAAAAAAAATATAATAATACATGTCAAAAACTAATATCACAAACACAAGGAGTTCCCATGAATAAATCCTTCACCCCAAAAATAACCACAAAAAATATTTTTTACATAATTCTCATCTGTTTCATCCTCTCGGTCATACCGCTGTATGTAATCGGCATGTTCGCGCACCCGAGCGTCGACGACTATTACTATGGCACGGAGACTGTGCAGGTGTGGAATGAAACCCACTCCTTCGCGTCGGTTGTAAAATGCTCCTTCGACGAGATGATTAACACCTACAATATATGGCAGGGCAATTTTTCAGCAATCTTCCTCATGCGCCTGCAGCCTGGAATATTCGGTGAGCAATACTATTTTATTGCGCCGCTTATACTTCTCAGCGCGTATATGGGCTTTTCGATTTTCTTTTTTTACACCGCGCTGAAAAAAATATTCAAGGCGGACAGCTACCTTGCCGCGACTGTGGGAATCTGCCTCACCTTCGTGTCAATGCAGCTGTGCACGACACCGAGCGATTCATTTTACTGGTTTAACGGTGCTATATATTATACATTTTTTTACAGTCTCATGCTGTTTCTCTTTGCGCTTCTTATAAGAATGAGAACCGCCAAAGCTGCCGGCACGATTGTCCTCACTGCAATAAGCTCTGTATCTGCCTTTCTTATCGGTGGAAGCAACTACGCAGCTGCACTTTTCATGTGCATTATTCTGGCTCTGAGTGCGGGTGCCGCAGTTTATTTTGTAATACTTAGGAAAAATAAAGTCATCCGTCCTTACCATATGGCGGCATACCTCATCGTCGCAGCCGCAGCCATGGCAGGACTTTTTATAAGCATGGCGGCACCGGGAAACGCTCTGCGCCAGCAATCCGTGGGCGGAAGCACCGGCATTGTAAAGACCTTCGTCTACACCTTTGCATTCGGCGGTTACAGCATCGCCAAAGTGTTGAATGCTCCATGCCTTATATTTTTTATATGCATGATTCCGGTATTTTACCGCATAGCAAGGCGCAGTGGCTTCACCTACAGATATCCGCTCCTCGTCGCAGTGTTCACCTTCGGTCTGTACTGCTCAATGGGAACGCCTGTATTCTACGCGCAGGGGCTGCGCATGCCGTACAGAATGATGAACATTATATTTTTTGCCGCGTATGTTCTCATAACTTTTAATCTTATATATTTTCTGGGATGGATTGGGAATAAGACAAAAACAGAAAAAAGACATATATTCCTTGATGACATCGTTAATAATTTTTTTGAAAAAATAAAAGCAAGCCGCAAAAACACCCTCCTCGCGCTTGCCATAAGTCTCTGTGCCTTTGTAATCGCCTGCATAGGCTGCATAGAGGTCGGTGAGACGGAATATAAGAGCGGTGACGCAGGCTTCAGCCAGCTTCCTCTGTCCGCCGCCGCAACACTCTCACTCATAAACGGCGACGCCGGAACCTATGACTGCGAACTGACTGCCCGCGATGAATACCTAAGAAGCACAGACGATGACGAACAGTTCGTTACTGTTCCCGCTCTGTCGAAGCGCCCTGCACCGATATACCACTCCGACATAACCGATGACCCCGGCGACTGGCACAATGCACATGTCGCCATGTATTACCGGAAGGAATGTATATGGACGGAGTGATAAATTGTTAATAACTCTTAAACCTTGGCTTAACAGTGATAAGGAAGTAATTCTTATTTTTACTGTTGGCTGACAGATTCGGGTGTGCAGGGCAACCGTAAGGCTGCAAAAGCTGTCTGTTTCCAACAGAAACAGACAGCTTTTAATTTGCGTTGAAAGCATCTCGCTGTTTTCTCTCGAGCGGGGCGGTCTTCCCACGGACCGCCCCGCGAAGCCGTTACGGCTCGATGATGTTGAAGGGGTTGGCTCCGGTGATCGGGAACTGGTTCATATTCTCCATCATCAGCGTCAGCAGCTCTGCGCTGCCCTCAACCTTGACGGCCTGTGTAACCGTTTCCTTATTGTTGGTCAGGATCGCAAACAGCGCATTCTTCGGGCAGGTAATAGACACATCCGCATCATCAGACAATGTATCCGCATAGACCAGCAGCACACCATTCTTCACGCGGAGCATGTGCTGTTCGCCCACGTCAGGCAGGATCACGTTCATGGTGAAGTCGCGGTCAGCCAGCGCCTGCTTGTCCATGACAATGGCCATATAGTCAAACAGCATGGGCGCGGAGAGGGCCTTGACCATGTCGCCGGTAGATTTGGTGGAAGCGGTGAAATTGGCGTTTCCATGGCGCAGCTCCTGCGCGGCGGTCAGATATTCGTTGCGCCACGGACCGGACTCCGCCTGATACCCCAGCTGCTCCAGTGCATCGGCGCACAGAAGCCGTGCATCGGTGTTCGTCGGGTCGGCAAAGACGATGGTATTTGTGACCTCGGCGACCCACTGATATTCACCCTTGTCAAAATCCGCCTTTGCCATTTTCAGGACATTGTCAACATCCCCCAGGTACTCCACCCATTTTTTTGCGCTGTCGCTTGGCATGAGGGGGTTCAGGTTGACAGGGTTGCTGTCATACCAGCCCATGAACTTCTGGTAGACCGCCTTGGCGTTGTGGGCGACCGTCCCGTAGTACTGGCGGGTGTACCAGATTTTATTGAGCGCCTCCGGCAGCTCGATCATGTTGGAGATCTCGTCGCTGGTGTAGCCCTGATTGATATAGGTCAGAGTCTGGTCGTTGATGAACTTATACACGGCAGCCGTGTTGACCATGTAGTCGTTCACCACGTTGTTTCCCCAGTGCGGCCAGTTGTGGGACTGGAAGGTGACCTCCGCGTCCTTGCCGTAAAGGGAAATGGCCTCGGTGATATAGCTTGCCCATGCCGCGCCGTCGCGCACCTCCGCGCCGCGCAGCGTGTAGAGATTGTGGAGCGTGCCGGTGCAGTTTTCCGCCATCCACAGCGCCTTGTACTGGGGCAGCCACGTGTTCATTTCGGCGGGTGCTTCCGTACCCGGCGTGAGCTGGAACTCCAGCTCCACACCGTCGATCGTCAGCTTTTCGCCAGACTGCGTGATTTCATAGCTGGGCGTCATGAACGAGACCGTTCCGGTGGACTGTCCCATGCCGATGCCCTGCGCCAGCTTGCCGGTCACGCCGGGGGTCAGAAGGATGCCATACTGATAATTGCTGCGGCGGCCCATACCCTTACCGGCGTAGACATTTTCCTTCACGGAGTGCTCCGTGAAGCCCACAGGCGTGATCACTGGGATCTTGCCGCTGGCGAGCTGATCTTCAATAGAAAGTGTCTCGTCTGCCTTATCCTCTTTCGCCATCACGCCGGCGATGCCGCCAAAATGGTCGGCGTGGGAATGAGAGATGATGACGGCCTTGACCGGGAATTTACCAAGATTCTTTTCGATCAGCTGCATGGCAGCCTGACTGCACTCCACGCTCATCAGCGTATCAAAGACGATCCAGCCGGTATCGCCCTTGACAACGGTGAGGTTTGCCATGTCATAGCCGCGGACCTGATAGATGCCATCCGTCACTTCAAAAAGGCCATAAGCGTGGTTATTTTTCGTGTTCTCCCAGAGACTTGGATTTACGCTGTCAGGCGCTTTTTCGTAATCGTCCAGGAACGCATAGGCTTCCTGACTCCAGAGGATCTTCCCATCCTCGTCCTTTAGTTCCAGTGTTTCCGGCGCGTCGATCAGTCCACGGGTGGCGAATTCATATTCCTGCTTATCATCGAAGTCAAGTTCATCGTAGACGGCGGCATTTGCCTTTGCCGTAAAGTCTGTGGCGGGCTTGACCTCGGCGGTCAGACCCAGGTCTGCCTTCTCCGCGCTCGGCTCTTTGCGCCCATCCTGCGCACAGCCGACGCAGGACAGCAATAGTACCGATGTAAGAAGCATTGCTGCAATACGTTTCATAGCCGTTCTTTTTCCATCTCCTTATTGTTCGCGGATAACAGGTGGCTGCCAGCTATCCAGTGCTGTCATATCCGGTACATAGATCCGCATGAACAGATGAAATTCCCCGTCGTTGTCTACCTGATATAGGTAGACAGCTGCGGCTATTTTTTGTCCCTTTTGCGGCATTCGGTCTGCTTCAGCGTCACGGTATGGACAAGCCTGCTTTCAAGCAGCTTCAGGCACAGCTTGTCAAGCGTACGCCGGTAGAATCGCTTCGCGCCACTGGCGGTTGTACCCTCGAAATCCACCGCCAAGTCCTCAAAGGTAGACTGCGTGGCCAAAGGGCTGACGCGTCCACAGGTCATGCAGAGGCTCTCGCCGCCGACAGTTGCTCTGATCTGCTGTTTTTCCTTCTTGACATGAACAATGCTCCCTTCGTGATTGACAGTGTTTTTATTTCACTGTCCCTCATAAAGGGAGCATATCAATCAGAAACGGGGGTGATTTTGTAGTTTTTTGACAGCTTTCCTTGAGTCTTACTTTGCAAGTACAACGGAAATTTTGATTTCCTTTTCCGTCTCGCTCAGGTCGAACGCGCCGCCGTCTGCGACGCGCACACGCAGCTCATACAGTGTGCCGTCAGAAAGCTTATCCACGGCACTGCCTGCTTCATCCGTGATCGACCACAGTTCATTGCTGACCTCCACCAACGTTCCGTCCGCACCGTAGGCATAGAGCTTCAGCTCGGCAGTGCTTCCGGAAAGATTGTTCATTCGGAACGAGACCGTCGTGTTGGGGTGGACGTTTTCGACCGTCACAGTATTGCGC